>Ga0209083_1000674_pt1 | contig 47749 bp, 47 predicted proteins | sample AM7aDNAmetaG_FD_184132 | JGI IMG/M metagenome (GOLD analysis project Ga0209083, IMG submission 184132) | Freshwater microbial communities from Finland to study Microbial Dark Matter (Phase II) - AM7a DNA metaG (SPAdes) (version 3) | ecosystem: Environmental > Aquatic > Freshwater > Lake ...
AAAGGTACATACATCTCAAAAATAATGGTTAGGTTTACAAAGGAGAATTCTCATTAGCTTACTCGGAGATAGTAGCTGCTAACAATCACTTTGTTAAAGGAAAATGAAGAGGGCAGATGGCAATCAGAAAATTTAGGGGCTTTGCCTGAAGAAATTAATAAAAATCAGGTTCTCTGGGTTGATATTCAAGACCAGACTGATTCTGAAATGAAGGAGATAGAGGAATATTTTAGTTTAGATAAGCATAATCTTCAAGAACTTACTGAGGAGGGGGAGCGTTCAAGAATTGATGAACATGAAGAGCGCATGTTTTGTCTTCTTAATTTTCCTCATCGGGAAAGTTTTATATCTAATGGAAAAATGGAACGCTTGGCGATGCTTGTTTGTTCCAGATGGATAATAACGGTTCATAAGGGTTACTCAGAGTTGACGTGTTCTGTTTACAAAAAAATAGGTACACATGGCTATTTTTCATTGTCCCTTGTGCCCTCTACTGATATTATGTTATATATTTTCTTGGATTTGGTCACCAGTGAATATTATCCGGTTTCAGATTTGGTGTTTGAGCGGATTGAAGTGATGAGTCAAGAAGCCTTGGGGCTTTTCAGAGAAGGGTCAAGGCGGATGGATAGAGATTTTGGGATGCGGGTTCTTGAGATAAGAGAAAAGTTGGTGACTCTTAGGCAGAGTTTGAGTCCACTTCGCGAGATTATGGGAAGAATAACAAGGGGAGAATTTGCGCTGGTGCAGGGAGTGAACCTTCCACGTTTCGGAGATCTCTATGACAGAACAATCCAGCTGGTAGAGGTTGTTGATGCGCACCGTGAAGAAATGAGCAACATCCGAGACATATTGGTCAACGTTCAAACTGTAAGTACCAACAACATAATCAGGGTTCTCACGATAATATCAGCCATTTTTCTTCCACTGACTCTGATTGCTGGAATTTACGGAACGAACTTCGCATCAGGAGTGCTTCCGGAAGCAAGCAATCCTTACGGTTTCTACATTATGATTGCAATAATGATTGTGGTGGCTTCGAGTCTTGCGCTGATTTTTAAACGAAGAGGCTGGATATAGAAAATTATGTGGCACTACGTGAAGGTTAGCTGGAGAACATTTCCATGAAAATTTCATTATGATACAAGTAATAAATATTTTGAAAGAACCTCTATTTGGGCAGATTTTAACAATTTAACCATAATTAGCAAAGAAACAGCATAAATGTGCATTATAATGCTGATGCTGAATAATTGGTTGTGTCTCCTAATCGGCTAGCTTTCCTATGTCGTCGTTATTTGGATAAGTGTGTTGTTTGGGTTTAAGTATTTTTCTTTCATCTCTTTGTAGACACCTCTATTGCAGTACCTCGCTAAGAGTATATTTAGCAGGTTCTCAAGTCCCCTCGTACTCCAGTGCATCCACTTATGCTTAACGCGTTTCGCTATCTCACCCATCAAACGCTCAACAAGATTATTCATGATAGGAATACAAGTTTCTTTCACAGCTAACCTCGCAAAAGTAACCAAGTAATTCGCCGCGTTCCGAATAAAACGGGCAACCGTATCTAAACCATCCAAAAACAACTCCCCACTAAGCTTATCTAGTTCTAAAAGTGTCCAACTGATCCTCCACTGTAGCCTTTCAAAATCCTTGTCTGCAAGATGCTTGTTAACCGAATTATGAAGCGTCTCCAAGATACCTAAAAGCTTGCTTGCAATTTCTTTTCTCACCTCTTTTGGCAAACCAGCACTCCACAAATAGAAACGTACATCACCCACACAATGACGAACACAAGCCTGATAATTCGCTGCCTTCTCCAAAAGAACATTCCTAAGAGATACCTCATTATCCGACACCGCCACCGCAGCTTTACCCTTAAACTGCGAGGCAATCATCTTCCAGTCCTCATTCACACCAAGCCCCAAAAGCGTTTTCTCACCCGAAACCTGGTTCTTTCCTAAAATAACGTTGACTTCATTCTTCTTTCCAGCTAAGCCGTGACATTTGGTGCCATCCCCCTCAATCAACTCCTGATCTTTCACAGGCTCTTTTCGCCGTTCCTCATTCATGAAAACACCCACCTTCTGCACACAATCATGTATCCTGTGCCTAGAAACCTGTGCGTTAGTAAGGTTCTCGATCACCGCTTTGGAGTCACGGTACGTCAAGTAAGTTGCCGCTTCAGCACACTCCAACACCAAATCATCCACGATTCTTTTCTTAGGCTCCATTCCAACATACAAAAGCAAAGGTCGCATAATGTCGTCTGTTTCCATTGAGTACACTTTGGTAAGTTTGAAGCTTACTTTGCCGTGTCTGGTGTAAAGTGTTCTGTCTGTTGTTCCTGCTCTTTTGTATTTCCTGTTTTTGTCTCGGGAATATTTTGGTCCACAAAGATCCAGAATGATCTCTTTTTGCAGTTTAACAAGAGCTGATTTCAGGATTTCTTTAGGGAGATTTATTTCGTCTAGTTTTCGGGAGATGTTGGCAAGGTTTAAATCGCCTTGTATTTCTATTTGGGTTTGGACTGATATCATGGGTTCACTCTTCTGTTTTCTTGGTCGATAACATAGGAGTGGACTCAATCAGTCCAAATTAAAAGTTAACCGATTAGCAGACGGCACCAAAAAATTAGGGATTTGGGTCTTTTGTGGCTTTATCGTATGCATCTCATTTTATTTCGTTTAGGGTTTCGTGGCTCTCGTTTAGGTACTATACTAACAACCCCCACTCCGCAACTTTTGGATGAAGGGAGCTAACTCAGAATAGCCTGGAGCATGCGCTAGCGCGCGCCGTCACCAAAGGTAACAGTAAAGTTAAATGAATTTTTAGTGATCATAGCCGCTTGAATATTATGTATTCTTTGCTCTATAGTTGGATGTAATTGAGGTAACAATTTAGAAAGCCAACTTGTTTTTTGTGGGCGAAGCCTAGCCAGGGCAGATATCATGGCAGTTCCATTAACGAACTCGACGGCAGTAAGGTCAGATTCAGTTTCTTGTTTTCTAAACCATTTAGCGTTAACATAATACGAACCAAACAAAAAGAAAAAGAAAGACAGAACCATGGCCGATGCAACGAACAGAAATGAGGCAGAGTTAATAAAAAACAGGTAACCTGTCACAATAGCAAGCACTGCAGCGGGAAGAACCGTTCGAGGTAACCTCTTTGCAATATGCCTTTTTGCTATGTGATTAAATTCGTGGGCGCCAATAGCAAGAACCTCATCAGGGGAAAGCATTTGGTAGTAATTTGAGTTAAAGACAAGCGCGTCAGAGTAGGCTAAGCAGGGAATGGGAAGAATGCTCGATTTGTAATAGCGGCGGAACCTATCTGTTTTGATGATTGAAGCTGCTTTCATAGTCTCTGCTAGTGTGTCAAGTGCTTGCATTTCAAATGGTTGTGCGCTAAGCAACCGCACCAGAATGGAGCGTATCAATCCCATTGTCCATCATCCAAACGACTACATTATTAAGCAAATTACGAACCTATTAAATAGCTTGAAAAAAAGTTGTGCAGAAAAGCCAGAAGTGAAATGACGTTAACGCCGCCTGAGCCCTAGACCAAACTAGACTACGACCGCTATTCATTAATTGAGATGAGCCAAAAAAAAGAAAAAAGGGGTTTGTTTTGTTCAGTATAAAAGTGGAAGTAAGTTGGCGCCGCCGAACGGGCTCCAACCTTTAGGAGGTTTTTACGATATGCATCTGCCAATTGGTTTTTTTGCTGTCTTGATTGCATGGTCAAAGACCATATAAATCGATGATGATAACTATTACAAGCTATTGTCAATCAATACTCAAGGAGTAATACAATGGAGACTCTGTATAGGGCGATAACACGAAATGATGTTAGTCGTTATAAGACAATTTGCGACGGATTAATTGCAAAGACAAAAATTGCAGACGATTACCATAATCTGAGAATTCTTTTTGTCGATAATCGTTCCCTACTTGAGGTTTTTCAGCAAGAAATTAGCCAAACAATCGGTGGACAGTTTCAAGGCAAGTTGCCACGTCAGGCTAGTGCTTATGCTTCCAAACAAAGTAGGGGCGCCATAGCAATTAACACAGATGACCTGGTGGATAAAACAACGGATAATTGCGAGTTTATTATTTTAGAAGAGTTTTGTCATTTGTTAGATTATGCAGCAGCTGATTTCACTCAAAGCTCCCAATTTCTCAGTTTCTGTAATGATTATAAGAAATACGTCGGTTCTCACTTTTCATCAGAAGTTTCTGAGTGCCTAGATAAACATTACAATCATTATTACGTAAACAAACTTATGCTATCTTTTGATGTAGAAAAATGGATACAATTTAAGTCTGACTATTATGGTCGAAGCTCTCGAGCCCAATTAAGTCGCTTATTTGCTGAAATTAGAGCAACAAGACCAGCCAAACAGTGCCTAGCTATTATTACGACAGAAATCCTACAAATACTCTGTTTTACTCGTTCTATTGAGAGTTTTTTAGCATACTCAAAACCATCAGAGAACCATAAACAACAACTCATTGCAGTCAAAAACAACGCAGTTGAAACAATAATTTTTGCAGAGCAGAGTGCGAGAGCGATTGATAAGTCCTACCCGCGCACTGGTGATTACTTCAGACAAAGTGATTTTGTCTCTAAGAACGGCTTTTTTATTAGAGTAAGGCAATTCTGGAACTATCTTCACTTATTTCTATGATGTGACTCTTTCTCCAACGTAATATCGTTTTATTAGAGAGTCACTGGTAACGATTATTGAGGCAAATAAGCATGCGAGCTAATTCTTTAAACGCTAAGCGGGTAGGGCTTCATACCTCAAGTTAGATGCCCATCCCCAGTTCTAGAGTTGAGATTACTTCTTGCCCTCAGACTTACATATTATTGCAAGCGACCCATACCCAATAATGGGTAAACCGTCCCAACTCGCAGTTAGTACTTTTTACTTGTAAATTGAGGCTAGGATCCCCTTCCACGCGCGCTACGGAAACAATAATTGGAACGAAAGGAAAACCTCACTTGTGATGCACCCTATTCCAGCTTTGCCAGTTTTTAGTTTCTCCTAAGTAATAGTTCAACATCAATTCCATGTTCTCTACGCCCGCCAATGTCTTCGTTTATTCTTTGCTTTATTTTGATATTGTTTTTATATCTTTATTTGCTTTTAGCGCGCCGCACTATCCACAAAAAGACAGCAAAACAAGGAAAAGAAGCAAGAAAATGGGTTAAGGAGTATACAACACTCAACGAATGGTTCAACGAGTACATATCAAAGCGTGAAAATCAATGCCAACAAATAAGCAACTGAAAGTCAAGTAGTGATTATCAAAAAAAGAAAGAGGAGAGAAACTTTTCTATTCATACCTCAAAGCTTCAACAGGTCTCAATTTTGAAGCTCTCCAAGCTGGATACAAGGCAAATATTGTACTAACGCAAACTCCGAACCCCACTGCACCTCTAGCATGTTTGACACAGAAGCAAAGAGAAGTGCTTGTCACATCATTTAGAGAAGGCTACTATGATATCCCCAGAAGAATTGAGTCAAGAGAACTCGCATCTAAGTTGGGATTGAAAAGCTCTGCTTTGATAGAACATCGGAGAAAAGCTGAAAGAAGATTACTATCTTCGATATTAAGTGAGGAGTAACTCCGTCTCAAATTCAAAATTAAATACATCTTACGATATACAAACTGGTGGTGTGATGTTTGGCTAAGGCTTTGATTGTTTACGGAACTCGATATGGAGCAACAGCGAACACTTCTGAGGTAATCGCTGACACTCTAAGACAAGTAGGTTACGAAGTCAAGATTGCCGATGCCAAAAAAGAAAAAGTGCAGAGCATAAACGAATTCGACCTCATCATTGTTGGTAGTGGAATCCAGATGGGTAAATGGACAAGTGAACCTGAAGACTTCATCAAAAAACACCAGAAGGAACTAGCAATCAAGAAGTTGGCACTCTTTGTCTCTTGCGGTGGTGCAAATCCTCTCTCAGAAGGTGAACAGAAGAACAAGGAACTGGATAACGCTAAACAGAAGTATCTTGAGGACAAAGCTACAGAACTCAAAGTGACTCCGATTGCTTTAGGTTTCTTCGGTGGATGCTACGACTTCAACAAAATGTCATGGTTTTTCAAAAAGACCTTGTCATCGGTCAAACCTAAACTTGAAAGTGCTGGTTACAAGGAAACAAAAACTGGATTGTACGACTTAAGAGACTTACATGCTATACGTGATTGGACAAGAGAAGTAGCTAAAACGGTTATCTAATAACTATGGAAAGGAATTGAGAGATAAGGTAAAGGACAAATTGACAGCGATGAACTCGCTGAACAAAGAGAAACCCCGATACGGATTTGTTGCGATTAGGTATTTTGCAACTACAGGGTTGATTGTGCTGGTTGTATCGCTTATCGCTTACATGTTTAGCTTTTTGGCATCGCCCTTTAATCTTGTTTTCTTGATAGTTGGAATACCAGTGGCATACATTTGTCTGCATATCGGTTTGTCTTACATTCCTCTCTATTTCCGATTGTTAAGACCACCCAACATCCAAAGCATCTGGAAAGACATCACCACAGAATCCATAAATCTCGAGGAAAGTTATCAATATTGGACATAGGGTGTGGAACAGGTCTTGTTTCGATAACCCTATCTCGTCAACTCCCTCAGGCTCATGTTACAGGAATTGACCTTTTTCACGGTGTCAGTGGGAATTCTCCTTTACAACCGGCTCGTAACGCTCAACTTGAAAATGTAGCTGACAGGGTTTCATTTAAGCAAGGCAATTTACTGAAGATTCCGTTTCCCGACAACAGTTTCGACATAGTGACAGCTGGTTCTGTACTGAATGAGCTTCACAGTGATGAACTAGAACCACTATCTGAAAAATGCAGAGGTGAAGCTTTTATCTCCTGCAGAACTAAACATTTGCTGGGCGATTTGATGAAGATAAGAATCAGGATGTTTTCGGATTACATTTGCCCCTTTTGTTATCTTGGCAAAGCTATTATTGATAAACTCAAAAATCGATTTGATATTGAACTTGAACACGTAGGAATTGAAATTCACCCAGAAACACCCATCTGCGGAGTCGATTTAAGAAAATACATTTCCGAAACAAATGAAATGTATGAGAAATTGAGAAGTAGAGGCAGAGATTACGGTTTGAACTTTTGCGATGTGAGGATACTGCCTAATTCAAAGAAAGCTCTGATACTGGGTGAAGACTTGAGAAGAATTGGCAAGAACGAGGAATTCACGGATGCAATATTCAAAGCCTATTTTGAAGATTGTCTTGACATTGGAAAAGAAGAGGTTATCATCGCATTAGCAAAGAAAATTGGTTTGACCAAACACGACGTTGAAAACGCATTGGCAGACCCTTTGCTCCAAAAGATATACGCAAATAACTGCATTGAAGCCAGAGAACACGACATCACGGGTGTACCCACGTTTGTCATAAATGATGAATACACAATTGTAGGTGCTCAAAATGAGCAAACATTTATTGAACTATTTGAAAAGATAGAGAAAGAAACCATGTACCGTCCTAATGATGAAACAGCGCCATATATCAAAAAAGACTCAAAAAAGTGTTAGTGGGAGTCCACAAATTAACAAATCCTTAAGTAGTGATCATAGCACAGGGGTAAACTGTAATAAGAGATGAATTTTATGGCAGATATAGTTGATACCGCAGTAGCGGCAGGCACATTCAAAACACTTGTAGCGGCTGTAACAGCAGCAAAATTAGTTGACACATTAAAAGGCAAAGGTCCATTCACAGTCTTTGCACCAAATGACGAAGCATTCGCAAAACTCCCCAAAGGCACAGTTGATGGCCTATTGAAAGACATTCCAAAGTTGACAGCTGTTCTAACATACCATGTTGTTGCTGGAAAAGTTCCGGCTAGCGATGTAGTACAACATCCAAAACTAACAACGCTACAAGGTCAAGACCTAAAAGTCGACTCTTCTAAATGGCATATGCACAAGAACGTGAAGATAAACGACGCCCAAATAGTTAAAGCAGACATTGTCACCGACAACGGCGTCATACACGTTATCGACAAAGTGCTGATGCCAAAGTAAAAGAAACAGAGGCACCAAAAGCCTCATATTTTTTTCTCAGTAAATCTGCTTAATCGGAATACGCTGAATTATTTATTAATTAGTCCAAAGTTGCTATAATTCTTATTCTTTGATTTGAAGACAAATTTGAGGCGTAAAGTCCTTATTTGCTATGTAAAATAGATGGTAATCTGATTTTTCTCAATTGAGCTAAAAAAAGAAAAGGTGTTAGAGTTTTTCTGGGGCGCAGAGGTTTTCTGCTTTGGCAGCTGTTCGCATGCAGCCTTTGCAGATGTACTTCGCATCTTTCACAAGCGGTTTTATCTTATCTATTGGTACTTTATCCTCTACCATCTTGCAGAGGTGTTTTTCATGTCCAGGATGAGGTTGAGCTTTCGACAAAATTTACACCACAATCACAAGAAACCATGTCAAATATAAAATTATCCATTAAGGCGCGAGTCAAGCTCAGATTCGACCGATAAGCTAATTAATTTCAAACACCGAAAGACAAGAAGGAGAAAGAAGGATAATCATGAACTACAAAGAAAGACAGGAAATAATTGCTAAATCGCCAATATCCTTCAGCTATCTGAAAAAATTCAATATTGGTGCAGGCATTCTGCAACTAATAAACGGTATTGTCATTCTGTCGCTAACGTTTCTTTTAAAGTGGCCTGCTGGCACGAGCATTTACACTTTTTACCTTCAATTCGCGCACGTTAGTGCAACAAATCCCGCATTTTTCGCAACACCAAACCCGCAAATTCTCTTCACCATTACTCATCTAGGGTTACTACTTGCTGCTTTCCCTCTGATCTCCGCATTTGACCATTTTCTAGTAGCGTTCCCAAAAAACAAATCCTACAACGAAAACTTGAAAAAAGGCATGAACCCCTACCGATGGTTTGAGTACGCATTTTCGAGTTCAATAATGATCTGGGTCATCTCAACTTTCGTTGGAATCTGGGATTTCTGGTCGCTAGCAATGATATTCGTCTTGAACGCTATGATGATAATGTTTGGCTACCTCATGGAGATAATAAACCAAAAAACAGAAAAAACAAACTGGTCTGCATTCATTTTAGGCAGCATCTCAGGCGGCTTTCCATGGGTAGCGCTTTTCGCATACTTCACAGGAGCCGTAATCAATAGCAGCAACAATGTGCCAACGTTTGTCTACATGATTTTCGTGATATACTTTATACTGTTCATGAGCTTTGCAGGAAACATGGTTTTGCAGTACAAAGGCATCGGAAAATGGAAAGACTACCTATACGGTGAAAGAGCATACATAGTGCTTAGCTTCGTCGCCAAAACATTTCTGGTTTGGTTAGTGTTTGTAGGTTTATTCAAACCCTTCTAGACATTAAAACATTCTTTCCCCCCTTTAGGGAATAAATAGTGCGCACAGAAATATTAGAGCAACTTAAAATAAAAAGCTAAAAAAATTCAAAACTCACCAAGAAAACAGAAGAAAATTGTGGAATCGATTGCTGCGACGTCACACAAAGTAAGGTAAGCGTAAATGATTGAAAATAGGAAAGCAAACAGATGTGGAATCAAGCATGAACGTAAGAGTAGTTAACCGTTTTTCAAATGGGTTAGAGTTGAAAACTCAATTGGAACAACCGATACATCCAGAAATTAAGGCTAATGCGAGCAGTTCAGAAGTTAAATCGCTCAATTTAGGATTTAGGTCTGAAACCCCAGCTGCAGACGACATTGTTATAGTTGAGGATCTCCGAAAGACCTATGGCAGGAATATTGTAGCCGTAGACGGCGTCTCTTTCCGAGTTCATAAAGGTGAAGTATTTGGTTTTCTTGGGCCTAATGGCGCGGGAAAAAGCACCACAATAAAAATCCTCACAACTTTGCTAGAAAAGAGCTCAGGTAAAGCCACAATTGATGGGTTAGACGTGGACGCCGACCAGGCACAGGTGAGACGCATTATCGGCTACTCCTCCCAAGACGTAGGCGTAGATGATGACCTTACCGCACGTGAGAACTTGCTCTTGCAATGTGAGTTTCATCACATTCCAAAAGATAAGGCCAAGAAAAAGGTGGAGGAGTTGCTTGAGACTGTTAGGCTTATTGAAGCGGCGGATCGCAGATTGAAAACATTTTCTGGAGGAATGCGAAAACGCTTAGACCTTGCATCTTCACTTGTTTCAGATCCGAAAATACTCTTCTTAGACGAGCCGACAACAGGCTTGGATCCACAAAGTCGACAAGACGTCTGGGAATACGTTACCCAACTAAACAGAAAAGGAATGACAATTTTTCTCACCACACAATACATGGAAGAGGCAGATCGCCTTGCCACTCGACTGTGCATCGTTGACCAAGGAAAAATCGTGGCGGAGGGCACACCCAACGAACTGAAGGCACAAGTGGGCGCTGACACAATTACCATTCGTTTTAAAGCTAGTGATCTCAGTAGCTGTGAGAAGGCTAAAGTTTTGTTGTCTAAGCTTCAGGGCATCGAGGCAGTAGGTCAATGCGGGACAGGATTGGCAGTAGAGAACGGACTCACCTTAATGACAAAAAACGGCGCTGCCATAATCACACAAGTGGTAAGAGTTTTGGACGGAGCAGGAATCTCTGTGGAACAACTTAACCTGTCAGTGCCAACACTTGACGAGGTCTTTCTTAAGCTCACCGGAAAAACGCTCAATGTGGTGGAACGAAAAGAAGCCATACGACCCAACACAAGGAGGGGCAGATGAAATTGAAGATGGAGATGCTTTCTGAAATATATGCCATATTCAAACGCTGGAACACCAAGCTTACGCGCCAGCCGATCTTAATCTTCTTCTCACTCATCCAGCCGTTAGTGTGGTTTCTGCTATTCACTCAAGCCTTTTCAGCCATAGGAGGCATTCCAACTTTCAAGTTGCTCACTGGCACGAGTAGCTACATTACTTTTTTCACCGCGGCAGTCATCATCCAAACTATCGCTTCTTCAGCATTGGGCGCGGGACTTGGTTTGGTAAATGATCTTGACAGCGGTTTCATGGATAAAATGCGGGTAGCACCCATAAACAAGACTTCAATTCTGTTCGGCAAACTCTTCAGCGATGCCATCACCACAGTACTGCAAGTCATCATAATACTACTCATAGGGCTGGCGTTGGGCGTACACATTGCTTCAGGCATACTTGGCACGCTAATAATCCTGTTTATATCAGCGGCCTTCGGTTTTGCATGGTCGGGAATTTCTCTTTTCGTTGCTCTCACTACAAAAAGCTCACAGACCACTCTATCGGTCGGATTACTCACCACTTTTCCACTGCTTTTCTTGTCAGCCGCAGTGATGCCACTAGGCTTATTGCCATCGTGGGTGCAGCAAGTAGCTAAAGTCAATCCTTTCACCTATATTGCTCAGGCATTCCAATCGCTGATTATCAACGGCTTTGTTTGGCAAAAAATAGAATACGCCTTAATATCCATCATAATAATTGGTATAATAACGCTGGGAGCAAGCATTTTGGTCTTCCGAAAGAAGATTTCCTGACAAAGCTTGTAAGTCACACATTATAATGGTTGAAATAAGTGTAAGATTATGGTTGAAACAATAAAGTATGAAGTCGTACGTGAAATAGGCAAGGTCGAGGTACGTAGCTACCCCAAAATTATCGTAGCCAAAGTCGATGACTCTCCAGACGCGTTCAATCTGCTCTACAGGTTCATAACGGGAGAGAATAGGCAAAGAGCAAAAGTGAAAATGACTTCCCCAGTAGTTTCCCAAAAAATCGAGATGACTTCACCTGTGCTTTCGGAAACAGGCGCTATGGCTTTTGTGATGCCTAAAGAATATACTATTGAAACAACCCCTGAACCCTTGAACAACCAGGTGAAAATTGCTGAAATTCCAGCAAGACTAATTGCTGCTCTATGCTTTTCTGGTGGTTGGTCAGAAGCCCATTTTGAAAAAGAAACACAAGACCTGTTGAAAACATTATCAGAAGCAAATATCAAGACAAAAGGTAACGTTTTCACAATGCTCTACAACCCGCCATTCATCCCGGGATTCCTGCGAAGAAACGAGGTTGCTATCGAAATAGAACAAATCACTTGAAGCTTTCATAGAATAAAAAGCGATCCTGAATGCATGAGCCTTTTTAGAGAAAAAGCTTACTGCTTGCACATTAAAGTAGCGCTGCGCAGTCGTAAAGTCATCTTTCTATTCTGAAGCCAAACATAGCATGATCTCCGTCTTTTTCCATAAATGTTTCTGCAGTTCTTCGTCGTATGACTCGGGGCAAGTCAATACTTCCTTTTTCTTAGTGAAACATTTTCCCGTTACATCTTTTACCTCGCCTGAGGAGGCTAGGTAAACAGAAGTTTCCGCTCCCTTCTTGGCGCTGACCTGCATAGGACGAACCATCTTAAACATAAGAAACGAACTTAGGCTGCCGCTATTTTTTCCAAGATTAGTCGCGACAAAACCAGGCATAAGAACATTTGCAGTAACTCCAGTACCTTTTAGCCGCCTAGATAGTTCATAAGTAAACATCATTACCATTAGTTTAGTTTTAGCGTAAACAGGTGCTCGGACTTGAGAATACGCTTTCGTTCCCCTATAGTTTTTCTCGCTTTGAAGATCATCAAGATCCACTTTGCCATTCTTTGCAAGTCCTGAGCTTACGTTGATTATTTTGGAAGGCGCGCTAGATTTTAGCAAACCCAGTAGCTCATGTGTAAGAAGAAATGGTCCTAGATAGTTGACGGCTAGGGTACGCTCAAAACCTTCCAGTGTAACCTCTCGCTTATTGAACATCGCTCCAGCATTATTAACCAACACATCGAGTCTGTCGTATTTCCCCTTAAATTTCTGTGCGAAGTGCCTGATTGATTCCATCGAAGACAAGTCGCAGATCATTAAATCGATGGAGTTGTTTCCAGTTTGCTTTACTATTTCCAACCGTGCTCTTTCGCCTCGCTCTTGGTTGCGAACAACCATAACAACGTGTGCACCCATCTTCGCCAAGCTTAAGGCAGTTTCTTTCCCTATTCCAGAGTTGCTACCAGTTACAACACAGATTTGCCCTTTCATCTCGCTCATATACAAACATCCGCTTAACAATGCAAAAGCAATACAAACAATTCGAAAACTGTTTCTCAAATACTTTTGCGTTCTTTAGCATTTCAACTTAATGTACTAATTGCGCTGTTTTCCATAAGATAGCTAAATTCGGTACTGTCCTGACTTAGATGTGTTAATGTTTGCATTGAAAAAATAGTGCTATTTTTTGTGATTTAGATGGAAAAACTTTCGTTGTTTCCTGTATTCGCACTCATTTTCTTGTTAAATTCAAAACGATACGATAATTTTACAATATCATTGTCTGCAGAATAATTAAATCGTGGTGCTCTAATTCTTATGATCTGTTTTTCAAGAGACATTATTATTTTTGCTCTTCAGCTTGTGTGGTTTAAACCCATTAGGTTCAGACCCCGCCCGGTCTGCTATGCACCAAGAGCGATCACTGTAGTTATTTTCAGTTAGCCCTTCTGGTTGGCTGAATTAGGTTCTGAACCAAAATGTGTTCAAGCCCCAGCAGGTACGTAATGGGTTTGTGATTTGGGAAGAAAAGCTTGAGATGTTTCAAGTTACAAGGCCTCATACTTGTCTGGGGCTAAGTCCATAGAGACCTAACTCGCTCGGGGTTTGAAACGGTTAGAAAAGCACCCAAAACCTTTGCCGATAATTGTGGTGCGGTTGCCGGGATTTGAACCCGAGTGTTCAGCTTGGGAAGCTGATGTCCTACCGAACTAGACTACAACCGCAACTGTTACCGGCTGAGCGCGGCAGCTATTGCATAGGGATAGTTCATTTGATATAGAAACTTTACTATCTAACTTTGTTAGCGATTGTTGGCGAGTTTATTGCAGGATTCTATTAGCGTCGACGGAGTATCCGCTGTTGGCGAGTTCACGTATAAGGGCAAGCTTCCAGCTGTTGCGGTCATCGAACGCCGTTACTTTTATGCCTTCAAAATCGGCGGGACTCTCAAAGTTGGCGCATTCCCTTTGGAAGACAAGCACATTGCCCTTGCCGAGCTTGCCCAACAAAAAGCCCAGTTCGAAAACCACGTCCTGCCGCGGCCTGAGTTTGCGTTTTGTGGGCGACTCGTCTTTGTCGTACAATGATTCATCTGGCGAGAGCAAAACCACGGCGAACCCAACGTCGGCGTAGTCTTGGAAGCGTTCAACAATTTTTCTGCCTTGGCTTGGCTCTTCACACATGACGACAGGTACAAGCTGAAGTTTAATCAAAGCGTTAGTAACGGCATGCTTCATCTTGTCATCTGTGCCGCAGACAACCAAAACCCTGCGACGCACCACCGAAGAAGACTTTACCGATTGCATGGGAGCCGCAGGTTTTTGGGTCGGAGGCAAAAATTTCTCGGTGCACAAATAGACACCTTTAACTTTGCCCTTGACGATGTTGTCGAGAACATATTTTTTGTCTTTGGCAACTACAAGGTTTTCTTGGTTTGGAAGGATTAGTTTATCGGCGGTTTGGTAAGACCAAAAGATAGCGGCTTTGGCGACTTTGTGGGGGTTTAATAGTTTGCCCATGAACCAGAAGGGTTTGCCCTCATTGAAGGGTGAAGTGAAGGTGCGCACGAGTTCCTCTTGGGAAACGTTAAAGCGGATGCCGGATTTGTTTGGCTCGGCGTATTCTACGTAGATGTGGTATTTGGGAGGTGCTTGCACGCGTATCAACGGGTAATCAAGCGTTCTGTGCACAAAAACCTTTTCAAGACTTTAGCAAACAAAATCGTTATCAGACAGAAACCTACACATTTAGCGTGCAAGGAGAAACAAGCCGTGCCCAAAAACTACACCTACACCGATGCAGGCGTTAACCGCCAGCAACGCCATGAATCCAAAAAAGCGTTGACTGCCCTTAAAGAAACGTATAGGCACATTGGTTTTGGCGGTATTATGCATCTGCCGTACGGCAACATATTCCCCGTCGGCGACAACGCTTTTCTTGATTTAGAAATTGAAGGCGTCGGAACTAAAGTGTTGGTTGCTGAACTTGCAGGTAAATATGCCACTATTGGCGTGGATGCTGTAGCGATGGTGGTTAACGATGTTATCCGCTCGGGAGCTAAACCGCTCGCGCTTGCAGACAACATTCATGCAGTCGCCAGTGAACCGGAACTTGTAAACGCTTGGCTCAAAGGCATCATTGACGGTGCCAACCAATCCGAATGCCCAATTGTAAACGGCGAGACAGGCGACGTTGCAGAAATCATAAAAGGCCTCACTCCAAACTCTGGCTTTGACATGGTTGTTTCCGCCATTGGCAAAGTTGACAAACCCGACATCATCACGGGCGAAGGCATCAAACCCGGCGACTCCATCATCGGATTACCCAGCAGCGGCGTCCACAGCAACGGCATCACCCTTGTCCGCAAGATTCTATTCAAGCAGTGGGGCGGCAAATACGACGCAGCCGACATTCCAGAGGGGTTAGAGCGGGAAGTGGCGCTGGAAGTTTTGGAACCCACAAAAATCTACGTCAAACCACTCCTTAAACTCGCAGGGGAAGTCAAAATCAAAGGCGCAGTCCACATAACAGGCGACGCCTACACCAAATTCAACAACCTCGCCAACTACTCGCCCGGCATCGGCTTCGCATTCAACAATTTTAAGCCTCAACCAATCTTCGCCTTAATCCAGAAGACGGCGGCGGAACTTGGCTATACTATCACCGACGAAGAAATGTTCAAAACATTCAACATGGGCTGGGGTTTTGGCATCGTGATGGATAAGGCAGACACCGAGAAAACATTGAGCGCACTGAAGCAGGCTGGCGTGAACCCCGAGGTGATCGGCAAGATAACTAACAAACAGAAAGTCGTGGAAATAGAGTACAAGAACAAACACATGGTTTTCACGTAAAATATTGCTTTTTTCTTGACGAAAGCGTTTAAATCCCAAAGCATAATTTAAAGGCTTATGAAATACGCTGCTAAAATAGAGGTCAGCCTCAAACCCGGACACAGCAACCCGGAAGGCGAAACAACATCGCGTTTACTGGTGGAACTCGGCTACAAGGTGCAGGCGGTGGACGTGAGCAAACTCTACACCGTACACCTCGACGCCACATCGCTTGCCGAAGCTGAGGCGAAGGCAGAGGAAATGAGCAAACGCCTCCTTGCGAACCCAACCAAAGACAACTACACCATAAGCGTCGCTGAAGTCAAATGAGCAGCAACCTCTTTGTGAAACGCGGCTTTGCAATCGAAGCTCAAACAGCCAAAGCCACCGACGAGCAACTATCCGAAATCAACAGTGAACTCGCATTGGGCTTCAGCCTCGCGGAACTAAAGGAAATTCAAAATTATTTTATAACAGAAAAACGCAATCCAACCGACGTGGAACTCCAAACCATCGCCCAAACCTGGAGTGAACACTGCTGCCACAAAACCTTCAAGGGCAAAATCAATTTGGACGGCAAAGAAATCGACAGCCTGTTTAAAACCTACATCGCAAAAGCCACCAAACAAATCAGGGCGCCCTGGTGCGTGAGCGTGTTTGAGGATAATGCGGGCATCGTCAAGTTCGACAAAGGCTATGGTATCGCGGCGAAGGTGGAAACTCACAATCATCCGTCTGCGGTTGAGCCGTTTGGCGGTGCTGCAACGGGTGTGGGCGGTGTTATCCGCGACATTTTGGGCGTGTGGGCTGATCCAATCGCGTGCACCGATGTGCTGGGTTTTGGTCCTTTAGATTACGATTACAAGAAGTTGCCCGCGGGCGTGAAGCAGCCCAAGTACGTGTACATGGGTGTAACCGCGGGCATCAGCGCGTACGGCAACAACATGGGCATCCCAACCGTCAACGGCGCAATATACTTCGACGACTCCTACACGGGCAACGTCATCGTGTACTGCGGCTGCATCGGACTCTTACCACTGAACAGATACGCGAAAAACGCTAAAGTCGGCGACGCAGTCGTGTTGGCAGGCGGCAAAACAGGACGCGACGGCATCCACGGCGTAACCTTCGCATCCGCTGAACTCACGGAGAAATCTGAGGAAATCTCGCGTCCAGCCGTCCAAATCGCAGACCCCATAGAGGAGGAAAAAGTTAAACGAGCCATAATCGAAATCCGCGACCTGCAGCTTGCTTCAGCCGTCACAGACATCGGCGGCGGAGGCTTATCTTCAGCAGTGGGCGAAACAGCAGAACGTTTCGACTGCGGAGTAACCGCGGACTTGGCTAAGGTTCCTCTAAAGTACCAGGGTTTGGCACCATGGGAAATCTACCTCTCCGAATCGCAGGAACGCATGCTCATCACTGTGCCGCAGGAGAATTTGATGCGGGTTATGGAGGTTTTTGAGAAAGAAGACGTTATAGCAACCGCGATTGGAACCCTAACAACTGAAAGACGCCTAAAACTAACTTACAACGACGAAACCGTCAGCGACATAGACATGACATTCCTCTTCAACCCATGCATGAGCAGCAAAGTTGCAACCATCGAAAAAACCACCCTCACCGAACCAGAGTTCCCCGAACCAGCAAACCTCACCGAAACCCTCCTGCAACTGCTTGCCGCCCCAAACATCGCCAGCAAAGAGTCCGTCATCCGCACCTACGACCACGAAGTCAAAGGCAACACCACCCTCAAACCATTGCAAGGCGAGTATGCGGGTCCAAATGACGCCGCCGTGTTAAAACCCCTCGACGATTCACTCAAAGGCTTAACAATTTCATGCGGCATGAACCCCAACTATGGCAAAATCGACGCGTACTGGATGGCGGCTTCAGCCATCGACGAAGCAATCCGCAACAACATTGCTGTGGGCGGAAGAAGAATCTCGCTGCTCGACAACTTCACATGGGGCAACCCCGAAAAGCCAGAACGTCTCGGATCACTCGTGCGGGCGTGCCAGGCATGCTATGATTTCTCAGTGGCGTTTAAAGCGCCGTTCATTTCGGGCAAAGACAGCTTATACAACGAGTCGCCGCTGGGGCCAGTAACTCCAACGCTCCTAATCACTGCGGTAGGCGTGATTCCAAGCATCCAATCCACCGTCTCCATGGACCTCAAAAACCCAGGCAACCTACTCTACATCATCGGCGAAACATTCAACGAACTAGGCGGCTCAGAATACTACAAACTCAAAGGGTTCCTTGGCGCAAGCGTACCCAAAGTTAAGATGGGTAAAGCCAAACGCACCTTCAGAGCAGTCACACAAGCCATCGACGAAGGCATGGTTAAATCGTGCCATGACCTCTCGGAGGGCGGCTTGGCGGTGACGGCGGCGGAGATGGCGTTTGCAAGCGGCTACGGCTTAGAATTAGATTTACGGGAAGTGATAGGCAAAGATTTGGTCAGAAGCGACTTTGTGTTGTTCTCTGAATCCAACAGCCGCTTCCTAATCGAAGTCGCCCAAGCAGAACGCGAGGATTTTGAAGAGTTGATGAAGGGCAAAAACTGCGCGTTAATCGGTGAAGTAACTAAGGAGCAGAAACTGCTTATCCACGGCTTGAACGGAAAGATTGTTGTGGATGCTCCACTCGAAACTTTAAGGCGAAGTTGGAAAAAAACCCTAAACCCAGAGGAGACACAGCAATGAAGATAGAAGAAATCAAAGTCTGCATAATGCGGGTCGGCGGAACCAACTGCGACTCTGAAACCCAACGCGCCTTCCAAGAGCTGGGGGTGCAAGCGGAATCAGTTCATGTTAACGAACTCATCAAGCGCCGTAACCTTCTGGATTATAGTGTGCTTGTTTTTCCAGGCGGCTTCTCCTTTGGCGACTACGTGCGTTCAGGAGTAATTTTTGCACGCCACCTCTCCGCGAACCTCGCTAAAGAAATGGAAACTTTCATCGACGAAGGCCGACCAATCTTGGGCATATGCAACGGATTCCAAATCATGGTCGAATACGGTTTGCTTCCAGGCTTCAAAGGCGTAAGCGCCTACCCCGAAGCCGCATTGACAACCAATGAACCTTCGGGCTTCAAGTGCAAATGGGTTCACCTGAAACAGGAAAACAGGGGCAAATGCGCTTTCACAGGTAAAATTCCAGTTGGAAAAGTCATCAGTTTACCAATCGCACACGGAGAAGGGCGGCTGCTGTTTCCCAAAGAAAAAGAAGAGGCACTGCTGAAAACTCTAATCGATGAGGACATGCTGGTTTTCCGCTATTGCACCAAAGAAGGCGATTTCGCCGAGGGCAAATACCCCGCGAGCCCCAACGGCTCGTTCTACGACATCGCTGGCATCTGCAACAGGGAAGGCAACATCTTCGGCTTAATGCCTCACCCCGAGCGGGCGATGTACTGGTGGCAGCAACCCGACTGGACACGCCAGCAGCAGATGATGGAGTACGGCGATGGAAAACTGATTTTCCAAAGCATCATCGACAAATTAACCAAAACCAGCTAAACCCCTTCTCTCTTTTTATGTGGGAAAATTGCCAGTAGAATTTCCACAAACCTCGCAAGCCATGACGCTGGGTTGGAACCTGCAGAACACCGTGCTAAATCCAAACCAGGCGGTTCAGGCAAACTTGACTTTGACGGTTTCGCCCACCATAGACCCCCGCATAACCACGTTCAGCCTAAACACCATCATCGCTGGCATCGCGTGACAGACCGAGTCCTGCGACAGCCAGTCAGTCAGTGCCAAAGCAATCGGAGTCTATCTCAGAAACTCCAAATCCTTCGCGTAGGGCAAACCCGCACGGGCGCCCATAGCCAATACAGTTCTAGAACCCACAAAGTTGCCCAGTTGACCGCATTCGTAGAGGCTTTTTTCGTGGATTAAACCGTAGAGGAAGCCAGCGTTGAAAGCGTCTCCTGCGCCAGTAGTATCGAGTGCTTTGACTTTGAAGGGTTCTACAGTGAGATGTTCTTGACCATCGGTAACGTAGCAGCCTTTGCTGCCAAGCTTCACCGCTACAATCTTAACGCCCATCCCAATCATGAAGTCGGCGCCTTTACGGAAGTCTTCTTCGCCTGTTAACAGTTCAAGTTCCACTGCGTTGGGCATTATAACGTGGGAGTTTTTGATAATGGGTTCTATGACGCCAAAACCCTTTTGTGCATACACGGAGCCTGGGTCAAAGCTGATTTCGACGCCTTCAGGCAGGGAGCTTAAGAGTTTTTTTTGTGCACGGAACGATTTTTCACCAACAAAAGATGACAGGTGGATGAGTTTGGTTTGGGAGATATAGTCAAACTTAATTTCTCTTGGCTCAATTAAGTCGTTAACGCCCGAGTTAATGTAGAGGGTTCTTGCGCCTGTTCTGTCCACGAAACCCATCACTGAACCGCTCCTGCCCTTTGTTGCTTCAACGATTCCACCTGTGTCTACGCCTTCGGCTTTGAAACAGTCGAGCTGCAGTTTGCCTTCGCGGTCACCAGCAACTTTTCCTATGAACCCAACTCTGCAGCCAAGCCTAGCTAACCCTACAATCGTGTTTGCAGATGAGCCGCCGCAGGCTTCAGTGTAATCTTCGATAAAGCTTTCTTTTTCAGCGGTTGCGAATTTTTCAACTTTGAAGAGCACGTCAACGTTGAGTGCTCCGAATCCTAATACGTCAAATTTTGTCATGGAAACAACTCCTTTAATTGAATTTTGTGTTCACCAAGTTTGCCGCCGTAGTTACCCGCTGAAACACGAACTACACCATCTACGTCTAATACGGCTTTTATTCCTGTTTTGGTGGCTTCTTTAACGGCGTCTAAGGAAATGCCGTCGAAAACAATTTCGGCGATGTAACCGACGCCTTGCGGAACCTTGGATTCCATTCCTAAGCGTGTTTTAAGCGAGGGACAGTAAAGGTGGTTTGTTGTTGGTCCTATTTTTGGAAAGTGCGTTTCAGGTTTGGAGCCCGCTGAGCAGATGTCAAAGGTCGTTACGACACCGTAAACTTTGTGAACTGCTTTTAACGCTTTGGCGCCCGCATCGTTAAGCGCTTGCTTTGATGTGCACATTATCCAAAAGTTGCCGCCCATAACTCCCTTCGCAAAGCCAAGATAACGTTCAATGACAAAATCGGGAACCATCAATGGAACAACGATGACTTCCCGTCCGAAACGTTTCTCAACCCACTCGTAGCCGTCGCCGCAGTGACCCACACTCTCCATCATGTCCAGTTTGCCCTCAGACCTCGGCAGGGCATCGAAGACTGCTGTGAAGGGTTTAACAAGGATGTCTTGGCGAATGCGGTAGGAGAGTTCGGTTTCGAATTTTTTGAGTGATTCCGCGAAGGTTTTTTTCGGGTTGATTTCTCCCCAGAACTGCAATATGGCGCCTACGCGTTTGTCAGGGGTTTCGTTTTGGGTGAGGTATTTTTCTACGCCGCCCTCGGTTCTGCCAATCACCACAGATGGCGTCGCTGTAGAGTCTTCGGCTGCTTTATGTAGAGTTGTCTCATCGTCCGCAGTAACGATTACTCGACAAAAAATCCCTGTGAACGCTTCAGCGTAGGTGTTTTCGATTATTGCTTTAGTCATTTATCCAAGTCTCCCGATGGCTACTCCACGAACCTTCTTCCTAAACGCACTGCTCTCATTTATGAGTGATTCCATAATTTCGGCTGTTACTATTTGAACTTTAGGCAAATCATCAGGGTACACAGCCAAAAGCTGTTTGAGTAGCGCCGCGTCAACATTATTCTTTGCCAGGGCGTCAAAACTCCATGACCCCAGCGCTTTGAGGGTTTTTTCTGTGCCTAACTTGCAGAACAAGTCGGCTATCGCGGCGGTTACAAGGTTACTTTCCGATTGGACAGCCACTTCAGCATTCTTCACGGCGTAGCTGTTGCCGTTGAAGGAGACGGTTAAGCCGCCGCTGTCACGCACCAGTTTGAAGGCTTCCACATCAGTTATGCTGTCGCCCACGTACATCACATCGCAAAGTTTGGTGCCTGTGCGTTTGGCGATGTCGCGGATGGCTTCAGCTTTCTGTTCCCCGCCAACCGTCACCACATCAACGAGGCTTCTGCCAATGAACATCTTGGGAATTTCAGTCCAGAAAATCTCATCCAAACGCCCAATAACCGCTTGGTCGATAGGCGCAAAGTCCTCCATGGTTTTTGTGGCTTTAGGAATTTTAATCGGGTGTATCTGCGCGATTTCTTGAGCTATTTTTTTTAAGCGGTCTTTTTCCTGCGGGGTAGCGGCGCATTGATCGAGACTGACTTTGGTGCAGTACGTGTTTTTGTATGGGAATTTGATGGCTTTGCATAGCGCTTTGATGTAGTGTTCGTAGCTGGTGCTGACGATGAAGGAGTCGGCTATGGCTTGGATATGGTGGAGGCTGGCTTGGCTGTTGGCGATTAGAACGATGTTTTTTGCTGAAAAATTCTCCATCTGAGCATCGGTGACGCCGTACGCTTTGAAGAAAGGCAAAATCAGCTTCAACGTGCTGCCCGCAGAGTAATCGGGTTTATGCAGAACATCCGCCAACACATCGTCATAGAGACTTATGTTCGTGAACAGTTTGTCGCCGTTTGGAATAAAGTTCTCTGACAACTCGAAGGCGTTATCGTTCTTAGATATGGGTCCTTCGCAGTCGGAGACAAAGACGCGCGTCAAGCCCTGCCCCTCAACTTCTCCATGTGCCGTACGCTTTTGGCTATGTGCTGTTCTGAGGCGACGTCTGTTCGGTTCCACAATGCGCCGCCAGTGATTGCTCTTGCGCCTTCCTGGCTGATTTGACGGGCTTCTTCAATGCTGCCGCCGATTCCAAGGATGCCTATGGCGCGGGATTTGAGCGAGTAGTTTTTGCCGCCTCGCAATTCCATGGAGCCCGGGTAGATGCGGATGTTGCTACCGTACTTTTTACTCAGTGCCTCTGCTTTGGTGAGGTCGACTGGCATGTTGACGACGGCTTTATCAACTTTATCGGGGAACATGTCTGCGTAGCCACCGTAGTCCGATGGAACCTTGTAGGTTAAAACCGTCGCTGATTTCTCCATTGTTACGCCCGTGAGGTTGCCATGTGCCATCTTTAGGCAGACATCGACGAAGTCGTCTTTGATTATTGGTAGCAGATTCATTATTTCGGGGTCGCCGGGGCGGCTGTTGATTTCGAGGATTTTGATTCCTTTGCCCGTATGCATGAAGGCAAGGTACAATGGGACACCGCGTAAGGCGAAATCGTCGGTGATTTTCGCTTTCCAGCCCTTGAAAACCTTGTCGGTTAACGCAAGCTCTTGCTCTCTTTCAGCCGCGGTCAAAAACGGCAGCCAATCAACCACGTCCTTGTAAGAACCCATTCCACCCGTGTTCGGACCCCTGTCGTCGTCGAATGCGCGTTTGTAGTCGCGTGTATCAGGCAGCGGAATGAAGTGTTTTCCGTCGCAGAAGCCCATGCAACTGGATTCTTCACCATCAATCTTTTCCTCTATAATAACTGAGCCATACTGGAAGTTAGACATGAAATGCTCAAACAATTGTTCACGGTTTGCAAAGTGGTCTCCCCAAACGCCGACGCCCTTGCCCAACGCGGGTTTGTCAGGTTTAACAACGGCTTGGTTATCCAGCTCATCAAGCCACTTGTAAACGACGCCGCGAACATCTTTTCCCCTGTAATCGGCTGGATGGAAAACTTTGAATCGCGGGTTCGCTTCAGGCGCAATCTCCTCAAAGAGCACCCTCTGAGCGACTTTGCTCTCTTCTATGGCATACTCTTTGGTGGGGCAAATAACTGGGATGCCTGTTTGTTTCTCGATTAAGTCGCGGATGCCTTCGATTATGGGTTTCTCTGAGCCAACCATGACAAAATCAAGGTTATCCTTGTTTTCCTGTGCGAACTTGCAGATTTCTTGGATGTCAAGGCTTGGAATAATCTTGTGTTTTTTGGCGTGTTGCACGTGGAAGGGGTTGCATTGTTTGTCGGCAACGTAGAGTTCCACCTGATATTTTCTGCTTCGTAGAAGTGCATCTGCCATGGCGACTTCCCGTGCGCCATAAGAAACCAAGAGTACACCGATTTTCTCCATCCAAAGGACACCTTACTTGCTAAAACAGTGGAGGGAACGCTTAATAGCGATTACGGCTGGGCTTCTTCGGATTCGTAGATTCTGTTTTTCTCTTCAAAGCCCTCTTGGAAACGTTTCTTCATCACGTCAGCCATTTTCTGCGCGCACGGCGTCGGATACTTGCCATTTATGCATGCCATACAAAGTTGGTCTTCACTTCTTCCTGTGGCGCGAATTAATCCCTCGATGGATTGATAGCACACTTTGTCTGCTCCGATGATTTTAGCAATTCCTTCCGCGTCGTAGCGTGAACCAACGAGTTGCCCATACGTGGACATGTCGATGCCGTAGAAGCATGGTCCGATGATACGCGGAAAAGTCACGAAGACATAGACTTTTTTAGCGCCTGCCTTACGCAGCTTCTCTATGATGATTTTTGTGGTGTCGCCGCGAACGATGCTGTCCTCAGTTATTATGACCCGTTTCCCCGCGACTTTGGAGCCTAAAATGTTAATTTTCTTATCAATCGTGGAAAACCGCTCGGTATTTAGCAGAATGAAGGCGCGTTCAGTAACGTAGCGGTGACGTCTTGAAGCGCGTTCCCAACGCAAACCTGATTCTTCATGAACCCCCATCGCGGAGTCGTCGCCTGTCTCAGGAACCGACATGATGATGTCGCCGTCTTCTGCGATTTCCTGGAATTCCCTCACGATGTTTCTTCCGAATTCCTCACGCATTTCGTAAACGTATTTGTCGCCGCCGAAAGTTGAGTCGGGTCTCGCAAAATATGCGTATTCGAAGGCACAGAAGGCTTCGCGGGGTTTTTGGATGATTTGGGTTCGTTTAAAGCCTTGGGATGAAACGGTGACGAGTTCACCGGGGTTTAATTCGAAGTCGCGCACGAAACTGTTCATGTCAAGGCTAACGGTTTCTGATGAAAACGCGAAGGTTGCTGCGTTGGGGTCATGTCCAGCGCACAATGGTTTTATTCCATGTGGGTCTTTGAAAGCGAAGAATTCGCCGTCTCCCGTTATGCCAGTTACTGAGAATGCTCCATCTAAGCTTTCCATGACGGTTCGGGCTGCAGACTCTAATGTTTTGCCCTGTTTGAGTCCTAAAAGAAATTTGTGGCAGACAATGTCGGAGTCACAATTGTAAATAAAATCATTGAAGTTTAGGTTCATTTCTTTTCTCAGCGGCAGTGTATTGACGATGTTGCCGTTGAATGAGAGCGCAACTTTTACGCCTTCGCTTTCGGCAATGACGGGTTGTGTGCCATCGATTATTGATACGTCGTCGCATTTGCCTGAGGTTGTGTACCTTACGTTTCCGATACCTATGGATCCTGGCAGGCGTCCAAACCATTCTTGGATGGCGTTGCTTTTGACTTTCGGGACTAAATCCAGGTTCTTGTAGGTGAAAAATTTTTTATCGTCATACGTGAGGAAACCGTGTGATTGGTGCCCCCGATGATTTTGTGCACGTAACCCCCAGTAAACGTATGGGAAAACTGGTTGTTTATCGTAATTTATTGCCCCAAAGATACCGCAGCCTATTTTTCAGTCCCTTCCAGCAGTAAATGCTCATAGATTGCGTGAAGGGGTTTATACGCTTTTAGTACAAATTTACGTTAAAACCACGGTATTTTTAACACTAAACAGTTTTAAGGCAACGGGTAATTGGACGAATACCTTACGGCGACATTATGGTTTTTTCTATAGTAGTTGTTGGCAAAAAGCCCCTATATACAACAACAACCAACACACCGCCCAGCACATTGCATTTTGCTTTCTGGACTTCCCTAACATTGCAGGTTGGTTGTGCAAACAGCCACAAACAGATAAGAGGCGAGGGTTCAAATCAGATGACTAAACAATCGCGGGCTTCTTTTTTCTATAGTAGACTGCTGCTCCCATGCAGGCGATAGCAACAGATGCAATTAAAACCGCTGCCACAGGCGCCGTTGGAAAAGGCGCAGGCGGCAGAGTAACGTTGAAAACAGCTGTCTGTGACGAAACCATGTTTCCATCCGTGTCATTCGCGTAAACAGTAACATTATGCCGGCCATCAAACAGGTTAGTTATGGTACTGTTGCCGGTTACCGTTATGTTTTTGGCGCCATCTAAGCTGTAACCCGCCCAATCAAGCGCCTTATCCGCAGTAAACATCAAAGGAACATTTGAAACATTGTATGCTGCATTAGGAGAAAGAAGCGAAACCGCAGGCTGAAAAGTTTCAGGCACATAAGACGGATCTGGGGTCCCGTATCCAATCGGCCAATAAACCTCATTACTCGTCACAGCAGGAAGCGACAGCCCCTTAGAGCCGCCGATGACGTATATCGTGTCATTTACATCGGCGGCTGTGAGATATTCCCGAGCCGTAGGCATAGAGGCTCCATAGGACCAAGAGTTATTCTGGGGAAAGTACACCTGAGTTAAACTGCTTCCCTTCAGACCCATTTCATATGTTGCTCCTCCGAAAACACAGATTTGTTTGGGCGCATCAATACCCGTTGTAGCCGCAGCAGCCGAATAGACTACTTGACCCGGATTAGCGGCACCCCGAGTCCACGTATCGTTTGCAGGGTCATAGATTTCTGTGGAAAATTGTCCCAATATGTAGATTTTGCCGTCACAAACAGCCGACGAAGAACCCTGAACAGCTAAAGGATCCGGCGCTTTGGCGGTCCAAGAATCGTTTGCAACATCGTAAACTTCATTCATGTAAACAGTTCCCATATTGGGTGGCGTCCCCGGATTTTGAATAATGCCGGTTGACCCGCCGATTAGATAAATTTTGCCGTTAACAACGCCGGCGGCCAAATCATATCTGCTAGTAGACACTGGCTGCTTAGTCTGCCAAGTATCACTAGCAGGGTCATAAACCTCGTTAACCGAATAAGATTTTTCGGTTCCGTTGACCCAAGCAGATCCGCCTATAGTGTATATCTTGTTTTTGTATGCAGCAATACCAAAATAGAACCGCGGCGTCGGCATAGGTGCCTTAGCAGTCCAAACGTTAGATGCCGGATCATACATATAAGTTGCCGAGCCGCCGACAACGTAGATTTTTCCATCCACAACAATAGCTCCACCTTTCCCCAGAATCACTTGAGGCAACGGAGCCTTCGTCCCCCAACCACCTTCACTAACCGCAGAAACAGTCTCAGATACAATGACGCATGACACTAACAAAACAAAAAACAGCCAAAAAACAGAAACCATTTCTCTCAGTTTCATTTTCACTCGCCAACCTTCCTTAAAAAAGCTAAATTATAAAAGCTTTTTCGTCAAGAAACCTTGACTAAATCGCCGCCGTTGATAGATATTTCCCCCATCTTTTGTTTAAGACAACTTTTGGGTCCTTGAGCCTACTACTTTTAGTTTGCAATAGTACAAAAAGGGCCACTGTTCCAGATCTGGAACACTTTGTTCCTTGAATAGAACTAAAACGCACCTCACCCACAATAGTAGCGGTGAAAAAGATGTACAGAGCAAATGGTATACTGTTAATTCTTCTCTTGTCAGTAATCCCAAGCATATTAGTTACCCCTATTACAGCCACATCCGAGCAGCCAAGTTCGTCCCCGCCTGTAACCGAAAACTCTTGGACAGAGATGACGCCGTTACCTACGCCGCGAAGCGGCCTGAGAGCTGCCGCTGTAAACGGAAAAATCTATGCAATCGGAGGCTGGGATGGAGACAGCGTTGCCGTTGTCACCAACGAAATGTACAATCCAGCCAGCAATAACTGGACAACGAAAGCGCCTATGCCCACTGCCCGCGCCCAGTTTGGCATAGTAGCCTACGAAGGCAAAATCTACTGCATCGGCGGCGGCACAACAAACGAAGTCTATGACCCTGCAACAGACACATGGGAAACTAAAGCCCCGATGCCCACGGCGCGGTCAAACGTTGAAGTGAGTGCTGCAGACGGCAAAATCTATGTGATGGGCGGCGACCCCGACCAAACCCTCAACTATGCATATGACCCAGTATCTGACAACTGGACCGTGAAAGCTCCAGTTCCAAACATCGCCGGCGGGTTTAACAGTGCAGCAATCTACGCAGCCTCAGCTGCTGTTGGAGACAAGGTTTACTGGATAGGAGTTGTTGGCTTCTTCGATCAGACATTAGGCATGAGGATACTGACGGAGGTTTATGACACGAAAACTGACAGCTGGAGCCTTAGAGCAAGCCCCCCTGACGGTTTGCCCGATCAGCTGCCGGACGCTGCAGTGGTTACGACAGGTAAATGGGCGCCTCAAAGAATCTACGTTTTCGGTTCAAGCGCCTGCTGCGCATATGACCCCGCCACAGACAAGTGGAGCTTAGCCCAGAGAATCCCGATGCCGCATGCGGACTTTGGGTTAGCCGTTGTAGATGATAAACTGTATGCAATCGGCGGCAGGTACGTGTTCAAAACTGCAGATTTGAATTTGGAGTATACACCCTTTGGTTACGGCACAGTTCCGCCCGACGTCAGTTTGGTTTCCGCACAAAACAGCAGCTTCACCGGAAAAGATACGCTGGTTTTCACGGTGAATAAACCAGTTGCCTCGATGCAGTACTGCCTGGATGGACAAGCAAACGCGACCCTCACGGGGAACCTCGCGTTAGCAGGGCTGCCTGTTGGTCAACATAACGTTACTGTCTATGCAACTGATGAATTCGGCAATACCGGAGCCTCAGATACAATATACTTTACAATAGTGAAAGAGACTGAGCCCTTTGCAGCAGTGACGTTAGCCGCTATAGCGGTGGCCGTGGCTGTTGCGGCTGTAGGCATATTGGCTTATTTTAGAAGGAGCAAAAAGAGCTCCAACTAAAATTTTTATTTTTTCATGTATTCCAGCAAGCCGAAATGGTTGCCTTCAGGATCCAGCGCCAGCGCCCACCAGCCCAAACCCGGAATCTCCATCTTCGGCACCACAATCTTGCCGCCCAACGCCTCGACTTTCTTGCTGTATTCCTCAACAGACTCCACAGAAATGTAGTTTGTCGGCTTAGCCATCTCAGGCATTGCAGCGTCCTTGCGCTCGAATAAGCCGCCGTTAACCCCCGACCGAATAGGCATCATGGTTTTCTCATCCACCGGAACTGTTCCCACAAGATAATAGACGGTTGGTCCAGGATACTTATTCATGGTCCAGCCGAACAAATCCATATAGAATTTTTTAATTTTTTCAATATCGCTTGCTGGAATTTCAAAATGTACAATTGTATGGTCCACCAAAAATCACCAGTTTCTAGAAACCTGAATGAATTATAAAAGAATTACTTTACGTTAAAAAATAACAAAAAATAAAATTAGAAGAGGGAATGACTTATGGCTGCCATTTCTCTATGAGATACTTAGGTATCTCGCTGCTGTCGCGTGGTCCAACTCGGACTTTCCAGCCGCTGAGTTATGACCAGTTGAATTAAGAGATTATTCTGATTCTCTTTTTTGAGATAATGAGAAGTTTATTTTGAGTTTCAGTTTTTCTTATTTTCTCCAGAGCAACATCAAGGATTCCAATGATGTTTTCAGCGTTCGTTGGATTTGCTTTTACGAGCAAAACAGTGATTCTGCCTCTGAAGATGTTATGGTATAACTGAGCAAAGTCAGAATCCAATGTTAAAATCTGCAACCCCTTTTCAGCGGCATATTTGGCTATGACCGAGTCTTTAGCGCTTTTCAGAAAATCATCAGATATACGCAGGGTCTTGAAGCCCCTTGCATCTAGATATTTAGCTACGCTTTCGGGGATATTTTCGTCCACTATAATTGTCTGAGTCAATTTGCTTTTGTCTTCTTTTAGAGTGTGACTGTAACTTCGCTTTCTACAAGTTTAGAAGCATAAAGAAGCGCTGCTTTGATGTCTTCTTCTTTTAGCCGCGGGTATTCTTTGAGTATCTCCTTAGTTGAGGTTCCATTTGCTACGAGCCCCACTATAAGGTACACTGGCACCCGGGTCCCTTTTATAACGGGCTTTCCCACGAGAACATCAGAATCAACAGTTATTCTATCAAGCAACTCTTCCATGCAAACCACCAAATACCTTTGTTATTGGAGTACACTCAACCTGCACTTAAAACTCTTGTGAAAAATACGGTATATCGAATAAAAGTTTATGTTAACAAGAAAATAAAAGATTAATTAAAAAAATTTAAAAATAAAGAAGAGTGGATGGCTTATGGTTGCCATTTCTCTATGAGATACTTAGGTATCTCGCTGCTGTCGCGTGGTCCAACTTGGACTTTCCAGCCGCTGAGTTCTTCGATTTCGCCGCTGATGCGTGAGGCTTTGCCTGGGATGATGAGTTTGCGGTGTTTAACTTTCTGTTCGATGCCTGATGCTTTGATTGCGTCTGCTACTCGTTCGGCTGTTAGTTTGCGTCCTGCGACTCCGCTGTCGATTGCTGAGCCTTCTGTTTCGACGACGATTAGGTAGGCGTTGAGTTTGTTGCTTTCGATGTCTGAGGCGACTGTGTAGTAGGTTAAGGCGAAGTTTGATGTGAAGAGCACTGGTGAGTTTTCATCGGGGGTACCGTAGATTTTCAGGCCAGGTGCGACTGCGACTGGTTTGCGTGGGTCAGTGTAAATGTTTTGTCTTAGCACTGCGGTTGGGAGTAGGGACCATCCGTCGTTGCCGTGCATGATTAGGACATCTGCGTATCGGACTACGAGCATTGAAGCTACGTATGCTTCGCGCCATTTGATTAGGTCGTCTGCTGTGTCGCCCTTGTCTACCCAAGCAACCATCGGTACACCGAGAAGGGGTAAGCCTGCGAGTTCTTCGCCGCCTTTAGTTGCGGCTCTTCGCAGCATCGTAAAGTTGTTGATTGTGTCTGGTAATCCGTCGTTTATGAAAGTGCCAGGATCCAGAACTATGTCTGTTACGCCGTAAGCCATCAGGGTCTTTGCTAAGGAAACCAGTGTGGTAAGGTCGTTTGGTGCGGAAGCAACCAGTGGACAATTGTACATTAGGGCGAGTTCCGCCATGTCTTTCCAGTTGCTTGAGTTTGCCGCGTAGAGGAGTGGTCGTGCTTTTGGAGCTGCCATTAAACCTGCTTCAGCTATAGCTGGGCTCAGAGTGCATAGTATCATGGGTAAGGTTGTGGTTTCTGAAACTTTCTTGACGACTGCCTTGAATTTGTCAGCGTCGCCAGAAGTGCACCTTACAGCTATCATGTCGAGTTTGAGGGTGTTGCCGATGTATTCGAAAGTAAAGTTACTGGTTTTCTGGACGCGTGAGACAATTTCGCTCTCAGACATTTCGTCAGTTACGTCGATTGCGATGGCTGTCGGGTTCTTGTATGTGAATTCGTGGCGGTACATGACTAGTTTGCCGCCGATTTTCTTGGCTTTGTCGCCGACGCCGACGATGATTTCTTTAACTGCTGGTTTTAGTATGTCTTTGAGAACTGCGTATGATTTGGCGTTTTCTGGTTTCAGGAGCGGTTTGCACATGTCCAGTTCGATTTCGCGGTTGACAATTTTTGTGGCAAATGCCATGCAGTTGTCTACGCCGCATTCTTTGCAGTTAATTTTTGGCAAGCTCTTGTAAATGGTGATGGGGCTAAGTTCTTTTAATCCGCCTTTTTTCTTTTCTGCCATATCAGTCATGTCTCCTTAAGCTTTTACCGTGACCCAGTTTGCGTATTTTGATGGGTCTGCTTTTTTGGCGCTGGTCAAGTAGTTTGTGACGTCTTTTAGTGTTTTTACAGCTGCTGGATGCATCATCATGAATAGGTCTACACCTGCGAGCAACAGAGTTATGGCTGTTGTTACTTCCCAGAGTGGTCCTCTGAGTTCGCGTGGTTCCCATTGAGCATCCATCTTTAGCCAGGCTTCCCTTGCCGCCCAAGCGTTTGTTGTGCCTGAGGACATTGGGTGTGCGAGTTCCATGTCGCCCATTAAGCCGCCGATTCTTGCGCGTTCCATGTTCGTGAATGCGTAGTCTAAGCCGTAGCCTAAGGCTGCTGTGGTTAAGTCCATAACGATATCTTCTCTGCCAACATAGTCGTAGAGGCGCCTGTTGAGTTCACGTGCAAGGTTAAGGTCCATTGGGGTGAACGATAGGATTGCGTGGCCTGCTTTCTTGATGAATTTGGCACATTTCTCCACGTCCATGTCGCGTGTGACGGAACTGATTAGGAAGCGTTCGCCTGGGAATTGTGCGCATACTTCTTCGAAGACTGCTGTGTCTTTAACTGGGTCTCCGCATCCGCCTATGACGAGTGGTACATCGACGGCTTGCATAACTTTCTCTATGGTTTTGCATGCGTCTTTTGGTGTGGCGTCTTTGAGTAGTGGGTCAACGCTGATTAAGTGGATTGTAACCATGTCTGCGCCGAATTTTTCGACTGCGAGTTTTGCCCATGCTGCGGGGTCGCCGACGACGTCTTTAACGTGCATCTTCACGGCTTTTGACAGGGGGACTTCCATGTCGAAAACGTCTAGTGTGACTACTGGTTTGTGGGGCATTGGGTTCTCAAAAGTGTAGAAGGCAGGAGAAACTTCTCCGCCGATGGTGAGTGATCTTCCGCGTGTGCCGCCTTCGCTTTTTGTTGCGCCTAGTTTAACGGTTGAGATTTTGTTTGGGTATTTCTCGATTGGTGGCAGGAAAGGTACCTGCAGCATGCTGAGTGGTTTGCCACCCGCTATGGGTGTTGGCAACTTGAGTTTGGGCATTAACTGTCCTGCTGCGCCTGCTTCAAAGATGATTTCGAGGTCTTTGACGTCCATCTGGAAGTCTTCCAGTTCGATTGTCTGGAATTTTGCGAGGGCTTCCATCAGTTCGTCGCTTAGCAGTAGTCCTTCATTATCCTTTTTTTTGGCGATGTCGTTTTGGGGCGTTGAAATCACCGTTTGTCTTTGTTATCTTTGCTGTCTTTAACAGTTGTGATGATGACTTTGTTAGCGTAGATTTTGGCGTCTTTGAGTATGATTTTGAATCCGCCTGCCATTATTGGCATTGAACTCATTGTTGCGACTGGCATCATGGTGCCTGCTGCTTCTTCGTTAATTTGTATGGCTGATGTTTCTGCTGCTGGTGCTGCTTCTGCTTCCCATTTAGCGACCACTGGGTGGTTCTTCGCTTTGAGGAAGGCTTTGAGTTCGTCAATGTTCTTTGCGTCTTCTTCAGTTGCGACTTTGTCGACGACGTCTGCTGGGATAAAGTCCTTTACTTTTTCTTTGACTTCCTTAGGTATCCAGACAATACGGTTCCATCCACCGTCTGCTGCAAAGAATTTTTTGCTTCGCATGTATTCGATGGACATTCCGTGGAATCCGTCGATTTGTCGTCCGCCCGCCGCTGAGTCTGCGAGGGTGCTGAAGGGTAAGCCGTTTACTGCTGCGCCTTTGAAGCTTCTGTTGACTACGCCTAATCCGTCGACTTCTGGGATGTAGAAGGTTACTGCTTCGAAGCATCCGCATGAAGTGTGTGGGTGATCAAACGCTGTGTATAGCCAGACTTGGTTAACTTCGCCCATGGTGCGTTTCTTTGCAGCTTCGTTAACGCCAGAGAATTCGCCTTTTTCTTCGTTGATCATTTCTCCTCTTGGAATTGCGAAGACTGGACCTTTCGGGTCGATGCTTGCTGATGCTTTGCCGTCAAACCAGCTGATTGCGCCGCAGTTGCTGTATCTTTGTGGTGTGATGATGCAGACGTGGCTTGGAGCGAATGATTGGCACAGGGCGCAGCCGTAGAATGTGTCTACTTCGCTGTCTTTGAGGCCTCTGGCTTTTGAGTCGCGTGATTCGTAGGCCTGTATGGCTTCAGGGGTCATTTCCTCTAGTTTTTTGGGGTCTGTTATGAAGGTTATTTGTACTTTCTCGATGATTGGAAGTTCACTCTTGAATAAGCGGTAGAGGACTTTGCCGATTGGTTCAAAGCTGTTTAAGCCTTTGGCGAATGATTTTTTGCCTATGCGTATCCAGAGGTCATAACGCTGGTTTAGGTGCATGAAGCCTTCGATGTAGTTTAGGTAGCCGTGGATTCGTCTTTCAATGACTCCTTCGAGGCCTGCGTCGAGTTTTGCGCCTGCAGCTTCAACGAGGATACCGAATGGATATGCGCCGCCTTCTTTCATGTCTTTTAGGTCTGGACCGATGATGGTGATTTTTCCATCGTCGATTTCATTCATGGGTTTAACTTTTGCGAGCTCAAACTTCTGTTTAACTGTGGGTCCGCCAAGTTCAACTTGCATGTCGTTTCTTCGGATACGTTCTCCTTCGTAGATTACGCCAACTTCAACAGGTATATCTTTAAACATAGACATTTTTAGTTTCCTCCATTAAATTTCTCGGTCATTACCTTAAAGTTTGCAGCCCACTCTTCAAGGGATGCATTTGGGAAAGACCATGCTGCGTGAACGTGGAATAAATTGTCAAGAGTCATGGTTTTTAGGTCAGGTGCAAAATGCTTCATGCCTGAAAGCATCAACGATTCAACGTAGTAGGGTAACCCAACCAACAAAACAAGGTCTGGGTGTCCTTTACCGTCGAGTCCCATCCATTCGGGGTCAACTACGCGTTGTCCGATTTCCATTGCGTTCATGAATGCTGCTGGCTGGTACCCGCGTTTTATGAATTCGCCGACCATATGGGCTGTTGCGACGACGGGTACTTTGGAGGCGTTAGCGAATTCAATTACGTATTCGATGAGTTGTTTGCCTTCCATGTACCGTTCTGTTGCGTTGCTTCCCACGATGAGAAGGGGACGTTGGGCTCTTTTGATCATTGCTACGGCTATCTCGGGTTTTGTTATGGGGTTTGCTTTTTTAGTTGATGCGATTTCTCCACATTGCCATGGTTCACAGGACATTGTTTTTTCCTCCGTTTATTCCTTCATTTTACGGACCATTCTCGGAAGGAGGGTTGGGTCCGGAATTATTGTTTCTTTCCAGTTGTTATCTGCAAGGATCTTCGCGAATTCCTCTTTCATGGTCATTGGGACATCAGCCATGGTTCTCACGTATAAGTGCAGGTCGTTTGGCATGACTCCGAGGTAGCGTTTGCTGAGGTCGACGTAGTGGCTTAGTTTTATGCTGCGTCCTTTCCATGTGTCGTTGGGTCTGATGCAGAGTTTTGCGATTGCAACCATGCATTCTTCTTTGGTTTCAGCCATGTTGAAGAGGTGTTCTGGTGCTGGTCCGACGTTAACTTTGTCGCCTGTGCGTGCATCGAAGACTTCCCAGTTTGATGGGTCTTCTTTTCTGCCCAAGAGCATTCTGCGGTATTTGACTCCGTGTGGACCGACAAGTACTGGTACGCCGAGGCGCCAGAATCCTGCGCCGATTGATGCGGCTTTCTGTGAGTATGCACCCCAAGCTAAGCCGACTGCGCCAAGGCGGTTGTGGATGTAATCTGCGATTTCCTCATAGTTTCCGCGTAGTGAGCGTTTTGCGAAGATGTTTGCTACTTTGATTGCTGCACCTGCGATGTGGCTGTTTGCGACGCATGAGCCGACGTTGAGGACTCCTCCTGCTTCGAATCCGCCTGGGAATTCTTCGTAGAGGGTTTTGCCTTCGCTGTTGCGGTAGCTACCTGCGGACATTGCTGAGCATCCTGACAAGGCGACGATGTATCGTCTGCTTGCGAATTCTCGGGCTATGTCGTAGACGTCTTTGCCGCCTTTTGGATAGTTGCTGCAGCCGACGATTGCTACGATGCCTGGGATTTCTCCGAGGACGATTGGGCTGCCGACGTTGCGGATTTCGACGTCTGAGACTGCGCCTCTGCCTGAGCGGCATAGGTTGTCTTCGCAGAGCATGGATTTTTCGCCTGCTTTAATGATGAGGCTGTGTATCATGATTTTTTGTGGGCATGCTTCTTCGCATCTTCCGCATCCAATACAGGTCTCATAAAGGTCTGTTAGTAGTGTTAGGTCGCCTTGTGCTGCTGCTTTCATGGCTGCTGGAATTGCGTAGTCTTGTGGGCAGTTGCGTTGGCATTTGCTGCATTGTGTGCAGGTTTTTGCGATTTGTGTAACTTCCTCTATGCTTGGGAGGACGTTCTTTCGTTTGCGTATTGGAGCAACTTGTTGTGCTACGCGGACTGCGACTTCGCCGACTTTTTCTGGGTCAAGAATCAAAACGCCTTTGACTTTACCGCTGACGAGGTCCGAGACGATTTCGTCTGCTGAATCGTTTGTGCGGTTCTTGAAGCCCATGCAGTTCTTTTCTGAAGCTGCGATTACGGGGGCGTCAACTTTGCTGGCTTCGTCGAAGATGTCTGTTCGGATGCATTGTTCATCGAGTACGACTACGTCTGCTAATCCTGCGCGGACGAATCTAAGTTCCCAGCTGATTGGACCGACAATTCTTGCGCGGTTATAGTACCTTGTCATGTCGTGTGCGGTGCAGCATAAGCCGACTACTTCGATTTTATCGTCAACTTTTTTGTCTTTTGCGTAGTCGATTATTCCGACTGACGGCATAACGTTGTGGCCGATTGCCATGATAACCGGTTTTGTTCGGTCGACGCTTGCGATACCGAGTTTTACGAGCGGTGCTTCTGGGTCAGCTTTTGGGAAGCCTAATGCAGAGATTTGTGCGATGTCGCCGACTTCCATACCTACGTGGTCAATCATACCGACGTGCATTGCTTTCGATTCGAAATCTAAGTTATTGCCTTCTTGTCCTGTGTGTCCTACTGCGAGAACTTGGGTGATTTGCTCTTCGGTGTAAGTTAAAATGTCGTCTAAGTCGCCGAGTGTTTCAGGTTTTATGCCTGTGACGAGGCGGCTGACTGGAGCTTCAACTTTAATGTTTAATCCGCCGACGTCTAAGGGGTACCTTCTACCGTATTTCTCAATTAATGAGTGTAGAAGGTGACGCGAGTGAGCTGTGTGGCAAGCTGCGCCGATGGCACAAGCCAACATCACAATACGAGAAGATTGAGTCGCGATGTCTAAGCCGCATGCGCCACGTTTCCCAGCGGTCAAATCGCATTTGCCAAAAGTGCAAAGGCAGCAGAGATCGCAGTCGGGCATGTAGAAGGGCTTGTATTTGGTTAAAAGTTTCATGTCCCAATCCCGAAGGGCTGTCAAGGAGGGCATTGGGGTTGGACCCATCGGCTCATCATAATTGTCGTTCATAACTTTGCCGATGGATAATTCAAAATTTTTAATGAGACCGCTATTGGTCTTCATTTCGTCTATTTTTACATGGACGTTTTTACTTGTCAAATGTGAAACCTCTGTAAAGGTTTACATCTATGCTTGATTACATACTTTTTAAACCTTTCCAGATTTCTTAGGCAAAAGTCACGGTCGAATTATAAGTATGCAATGAACTAGAAAAACTGTGTAAAAGCCTTGGGGATTAAAGATACCCAAGGGTTTTGAGGATTTTTTGCACTGAAAGATAGGCTTTGTTGGTTTTTGGCAGGTCAAGCAGGGATTTTCCGTTCAAAACATACTCATCAAGCGTCTCGTCTGCTTCGATTTTTCCAAGGTACTTGAACTTCAAGTCGTCTTCAGCTTGCTTTCCCAGTTCTGCTGGAAAACGGTAGCCACCGACTAAGTAAAAGTTTTCAAATTTCATGTCAACTTCCTTGGCTATTTTGACGGCTCTTCTGACGTGGTCTTGGGATTTTTTTGAGTGGTCAAGGATGTCGAATATGTCGTTGACGTCTGAGGTTATTCGCCTGTTGAGGTTTTCGAGGCCTGCTGGTGAATCGACGAGTACGTACTTGTAGTTTTTAGTCAATCCTTCCAACGCCGCTTTCAAGGCGGAGTTCGGCATGCAGTAGCAGCCTTCAACCCATTTGGTGCCGACCGCGAGGAAATCAAAGTTTTTGCTCTCATAGAGCCCATTTTCCCAAATGCGGCTCTCAATACGCTCCCTTGGGGGAACACCGACTGTGGTGCCTCCCTGCTCGATAAATGTGCTTACTAAGAGGTCAGCTATAGTGGATTTTCCTGCTTCTTTAAGGTCTATCCCTAGCATTTCGCCTAGGTTCTGGTCTGGGTCAGCATCAACCAGCAGCAAGGGCGATTGATTACTTTCAACAAAGCATTTAGCCATAAGCGCAGTGAAGCTGGATTTCCCTGTTCCACCACGACCAACAGTAACAAGAGTTTTCATTCACAATTAACCTCAAACAGTTTACTGATATTTTCTATGTAATCTCGCATATATTGTCTATGGTCTTAGCTCTTCGCTATTTCAGTTCTCAGTTTTTTCCACTTAAGAAGGGGGTTTTGGATGAATTCTTGTCAGAGGAGCTGTCTATCTCCTTTAGGGCTTTGGGTTTTCTCGGTCGCCACGTTAAAGCACTATAAACCGTAAACACTAAGAGAACCACAAAAACCGATGCTTTGACGACTGTGAAATCCATGACAGCAGAGTAAAGTGCGAATGCCGCTGGAAACGCCCCTATGTACAGAGTAAAGAATATTGCTGTGGGCAGTTTGTAGCTGTATTTATAGTCTTTGAAGATGCGTTTGCCAAAGTATAGCGCTGCCAAGCGTCCCATGCCGTGAGTGCATTTTATGCAATTGTAGCATGGACGCAGACAACCGAGAAGGTGCAGTAAACCATAAACTAAGATCAGCGTCGCCACAAGAAACACAATGCCATCCACTATGTTGAATAGTAGAAAAGCGACAGCGTCAAGAATAATCCACACGAAAAGGGCGAGGTTGCCAAGTATAACTAGGTTTTCCGGGAAGAAAATTGGGCGACCGTTTTTTGGTTCTGTCATGACAGCCTCTTCCAAGTGATTGATATATAAGGCTTTTTTAACACAACGAATTCGCTCGCATGCAATAAGCTGTTCCAGCGGATAACCAAAAGGTTGCCGCCAGTGAACCGTGATTTTACCGCTTCTATTTTTTCTTCAACACTCGTCATGTGCTATCCTCCGTGGCTGCTATCCCAGATACCGTTTGATCATCGCTTCGATATGCGCTTTGGGGTAAGCGCCAACTAATCTCTCAACTTCTTTGCCATGATTGAAGATGATTATAGTTGGAATGCTCATTATTCCAAAGTTGCTCGGTACTACTTGATTCTCGTCAACGTTCATTTTTCCAAACGCTGCTTTACCGGTATATTCAGCTGATAGTGCCTCAATTATGGGTCCTACCATTCTGCATGGTCCACACCAAGGAGCCCAAAAATCTACCGCCAATAATTCGTTTGCTTCGACTGATGCTGAAAAGTTGTTGTCAGTTAGGAGTATTGGCTGTTTTGCAATCGGTGTTTGGCATTTTTTTGCAGCCTCTAGCATGGATTGAATTTTTCTGTTTCTTATTTGTTCTAATTCATTTTCTTTATACATGCCTTAACTACCTTGATTTTCTTTTTATTGAGGATTTTAAGCTTGTTTTTGAGCGTTTTCCCTTGCTACCCAGACTTTGCAGGTTGGAGAGTGGTCACATAGTTCTTCGGGGATACCGCGTGGGCATTCAATTTTTTTCTGCATTACTATACTTCCTATCCTGTAACAATGCAACTCACATCCAAATATATCTCACGGTATTGTCAATACCAAACAATACCATTTAAATGCAAGACATGATAAATAGTCTTTATGGAAAACATTAACCTACTAACAAAAAAGGGCGCCTCCTGTACCGACTTACTTACATGTCTATACAACCTAAAACCCACAGACCTCGAAGTCCTCCTTGCAGTGGCAAAAAATGAAAACGCTACGCTTGACCAAATCGCAAAAATAGTGCAGAAGGATCGAAGCTCAGTACACCGCTGCCTTTCTAAGCTTGTAAGCCTAAATTTAGTAAACAAGCAGTCGAAATCCCTCAAAGGCGGCGGATACTACCATACTTACGCTATGCTTGACCCAGCAACAATTAAGAAGCATGCACTCGAGCGAGTAAAAGAAATCACTGAAAGCCTTGAAGCACTCGTAGACAGCTTCGAAATAGACCTCCAAAAACACTTAAAATAAGCATAAAAAACAAAAATCGTGGAGAAGAAAATAAGTAGGACACCGAGGCTACACTCGACGCCTAAAAATTTTTTTGCCAGCTAGCATTGCGTTGACCATCCTCATCATCCCCTTAATGCCAGTAAAGCTTCCTCAGCATGCTTATTGAAATGAAGTTGTGAGACAAAAACGTGCTTAACGATGCCCTCCTTATTTATAACGAAAGTGACTCTTCCAGGAACCCCGAGAGTTGATGAAACACCGTATAGTTTTCTGACTTTGTTATCAGCGTCGCTCAATAAGATATATGGCAGATTATGGTGATTGGCAAAGCTTTTATGCGATTCCACACTTTGGGCACTTATGCCAATTACTTCCGCATTCTTTTCTTTGAAGGCTTCATAGTTATCTCTGAACGTCTCTGCTTCTTTACAACAAGTAGGTCCTTCATCTCGTGGATAAAAGAAAAGAACAACATTCTTTTTTTCTAAAAACTGTGACAAACTAATGTTCTCACCAGTGCTTGATTGAAGGGTAAAATCTGGTGCTCTGTCTCCCAATTTGATTTTAACCATACTCTTACCTACTTGGTACTCATAGGAAAAGTAATCTGTAATAAAAGAATTTGTTTAGTGTCGTTTGTCTTACCTTTAATTATGACTAGAGTTCAGAACATAATTTTATGGCCTAAAATGTCTGAATTATGATAAATGACTAATAATATTTTTTACGATTTTTACCCCACTTTTCAGCTATGCGGTTTAAGCGATAATTTTGCAATTAACTCATAATGGTATGGTCCTGCATCAGTCTGTTTTACAACTGTAAAGCCGCTCTCTGAAAGAACCCGATTGGCCTCATCTTCCGAGAGTCGTTCTTTAAATGGCGGTCCATGTTCTGTTTGGACCTTCTTCCAGTCTACATCAACAATGAAAGCTGATAGTTTAGATATACGTTTAACTTCTCGGAAGAACGCTTCCCTGTCTTCCACCTCATGAAGAACGTTAGCGAATAAGACAAGGTCGACGGATTCTTCAGGGATCCCTGTATGGCAGACATCGCTATTTACTATTTTTATGATTCTCGGGTTTACTTCTGACCTGGCAATGTTTTCTTTTAAGCCATTTAGCATAGTCTGGTTGCTATCGACGGCATACACGAGACCTTTTTCTCCCGTCATCTGAGCCATCGGTATAGTGAAAAAGCCGGGTCCCGAACCCAAGTCTGCTATGGTCATTCCTTTCGTAATCCCTGCCTCGGTTAGGATGGTTTGCGGATTATGCCATTGCTTTCTTTCTTCGGACATTAAGAACTTGACACGGTCAATATGATGTTCCATTGCTAACGCCTCAACTGCTTTAAGCGAAAATCAATCGAGTATTAATGTACATCTGTTGAAAAATTCTTTAGCAAAAGAAATAAACAAGGACTCTTAGCGTTAGATTGGTTTTCAATATGCAGTGTGACCGATGTGGTTTAGACGTTAAGGAAAGCGAAGGTTATGAACTTCATGGCAAGCACCTATGTGAGGACTGTTACATGTATGAAACTAATCCGCCTAAGGCTTGTGACCCCATGGCTGTTTCATCAGCCTTGTCTGTGCGAAAACAATTAGGCCAATCAGGCAGTTCAGGCTTAACTGAGCTACAGCAAAAAATCTACAGCACTATAGAGAAACACGGCAAAATCACAAAAGAAGACTTGATCAAAACCCTAAACGTCAAACCAGAGCAATTAGAGCAAGAGTTTGCTTTTTTTAGGCACTGTGAACTTCTCCGCGCTTTTAGAGAAGATGGCAAAATTTACTTTACAAAATGGGAAACAAAAAGCGCTTGAAATTTTAGCCCTTAGAAAAAGGCTTGCGACTGTCTAACTAATGCAATCAAGATGATCTAAGCGCTGAAGGTCTCTTAAAAAAGAGCAAGTGGGCATTTGCTGTTTCACCGGTATAATGGCCATCTGGCATGAATAAAGAGGAAGCCTGTTTCAGCACCTGCTAGAAACACATGCAAAGCCTAAGGAAAAGTCACTACTGACTATTCTTAAGCAAAAGCTCACAAATATTGTCTATCGCTTTAACAGCCGCGATTTCCTTGTTCTTAAGCGGCGTTACGCCTAGCATGTCAGCTTCAATTACCTTCTGGTCATAGGGTACAAAGGCAAGCAGATTAAGCCCGTTTTTTTCTGCGAAACTCTGAATTGCTTCTTTTTGGGTGTCATTCATCACTCTGTTCCCGATGAGGTAGAGTTTTTTCATGCCGGCCGTGGATGCCAGGTCGTTTATGTGTTTGGCGATTTCAAGCGATTTCAGGTTGGAGTCTGCAACCATGAGTAATGCGTCAACTTGTCTTGCGGTGCCTCTGCCGATATGTTCTACGCCCGCTTCCAAATCCATGACGACGGCTTCATCGCGGTCGACGACAAGGTGCCTTAGAAGGGCGCGGATAACGGCGTTTGGGGCGCACATGCAACCAGCCTCCATCGCCTGCACAGTACCCATAACAATCAAATTTACTCCCAACGGAGTGATTATAGAGTAATCCCTAACGATGTCGTCAACCGTGAAATTCAAATTGTAAATACTGTTGAAACCAGTACTGGTTTTAGACTCCACTAATGGCTTATTCTCTGTAATGGGCACTATCTTGCGGGTTTCCTCAGCCGACAACCCCAACGTTAAACCAAGGTTAGGAGAAGAATCCGCGTCAATCGCGATTGTTTTTAAGCCGCGCTCAACAAAACCCCGAGCTAAACCGCCAGCAATCAAAGTTTTGCCAACGCCGCCTTTACCTGCAACAGCAACCTTCATAATCTCACAACTAAGAATTCATTTTACAAAGGTTAATTTACATTTCCTCTTACTGTTAAACAAGAAAGAAAACACAAAACCGAATTGTGCACAGGGCTCGGATACAAATATCATATCTATGCACAAACCTATAGGGGGTAGGCAAATCTTAAGGGGGTAGGTCGGTATTGGCTGATTTTGAAGTCAAAAGCAGGGTAAATTTGGCGGCTTAGGCTTTTTTTATTTGTTTAAGCAGGGTTTTTCTGGGCAAAAAACCGAAGCGGACATAGAAGCCGAAAGCCTCCTCGTTGCCAGCAGCCACCTCTACAGTTTTCGCCAAGGCGCCTTCCCGCTCCATCCATGATAACGCGTTTTTCATCAGCGAATCTCCGATTCCAATTCTTCTATAAGCCGCATCGACGAAAATGGATTCGATTTCACCTGTCTTTTCAGAATCAAGGCTGCTTATGCAGTACCCCACGCTCTGCCCCGAAGCCTCATCCACTGCCAAGTCAACGCGCAACTTTCCAAGCGCCGCCTTTTTTAGCAAAACATATTTTCGTTTCTGGAAGGTCATCTGGCAATAGTGTTCTTTGAAGTTCGGTGAGTTTTGACGGTGGTGCTCGTTTAGGCTTTCCCAAAGCGGTTTGATTTGGTCAAGCAACGCCTCGTCCCCGTGAATGTACTTGATTTTTTGTTTATCCACCAATTAACCCTACCCATTTGACACCAAACCACGTAGTCCCACAAGTTTAAAACTTTATTTGCCCGAAAACCCCACCTAAACATAGCAAAAAACTGGTTGACCCAACAATGCCCGAGAACCAAAAGATAAAAACTCAGAATTTCAAAGCTCAGGACGAAGCTAAAATCGAACAGCAGTTTCTGGAAGGCAAAAAAGACCCTGACCTTGGCGTTTACAGCGAAATGTTTTCTGCGAAAAGCGGTTTCGAAGGTCAGGACGGCGGGGTGGTTACGGCGCTATTGGTCAAGGGTTTTGAAGATGGCATTTTTGACGCCGCTGTTGTGGTTCGCCGCGGGGAAGGCTACAGCGCGGAGGCAGTGACGGCTGCGAACGCAAGCGAGGTTTTGGCTGCGAGCGGAACCAAATACCTCAGAGCCAACGTAACCCAGAAACTCCAAGAGCTAATCAGCCAAGGAAAAAAACGAATAGCAGTCGTTTGCACGCCCTGCGAAGCCAAAGCCGCCAGAAAAATCCTGCAAACCCTCAAGGGCGAATGCGAAATCACGGTCATCGGCTTGTTCTGCTTTGAAGCTTTCAACAAAGCTAAGCTGAAAGAGCAAGTGGCTGCGCGGTTGGGCATTAACTTGGATAAGGTTGAGAAAACGCAGATTCGCCAGGGAAAATTCACGGCGTTTGTCGATGGAAAAGAGTACAGCTGCAAAGTAAAAGACCTTGACTGTGCCGCGGAGAAGGCTTGTCTTTATTGTGATGATTTTGCTTCGCGGTTTGCCGACGTATCTGTGGGTTCGGTTGGCAGCAAAACTGGGTTTTCGACTGTGGTTGTGCGGTCGAGAGTTGGGGGAGAACTGGTGAGGAACTTCAATGTCGCCAAGGCAATGGTCGATAAGGCAGAAGTCTGTAGATTATCGAAATTCAAGTTGGAACGCGCCAAAAAAAGCTCAGCCACCTTAAACACGCCTAAATAACCCTTGTTTTTATGCATGTTGCTCCAAAAAACCTTCCACTATAAACCCAGACTTTACGTATGCAAAAGCCTTTTTAACCCAAACATCTTACCCCTTTAACCTGAGATGTATCTCCATGAAAATACTAAATGAATTTGTGCCAACACGTAAATTCTTAAAGCTTGCAGATGAACTCAAAGACTTAGTCGACGGATGGAACGTAACCGACGGCGCAGCAGGTTTCCCAGCTCCAAGCGGCGTAGTAGTAAGTTGCTTACTCAAATACAAATACCCAGAAAAATATGTCGTCCCGATCTTCATTCTAAAATACAAAGGCCCAGTTGAAGTCGGAGGCTTAGCCTTAGCATCAGACATCATTGGACTCGACGGCTTAGCAGTCACCATGGGAGACAACCCAAAGTTCGGTCAACCCATAACGATGCTGCCCTCATCAGAAGCAGCAAGAGACTTCATACGCACCAACGTTAAGACAAAAAACCTCAAACTCGGCTGCTTACTAACCGCAAGACGCTCAATCGAAGAAACACTCGAACGGGTACGCGAGCCATGGGACTTCGTGTACTTCATGAGACTAACAGACGATTCATTCGAAGCACTCAAAGCAGTATCCGCAGAATGCAAGAAACTCAACAAACCATTGTTCGCATACTTCCTAGTCGGAACAGACAAGAACGTTGAAACCGTCAAAATGATCGGCTGGCCAGTTGCCGCAACCATGGATACAGTTGAAGCGAAAGCAGCAAAACTTGTCGGACTCGTCGACGGCATCATCGCTACATGCGCAGGCGACGCTGAAGGCGACAAACTGATGCTGCAAAAACTGCAGAAGTTCAGAAACTAAACACAAAAACCCAAGAGACCTACACGGTCTCCCAAAAAGTCTTTTTTCATTTTTCCAAGATTTTCCGAGATAACCTTAAGTTCTAAAGCTTAATATGCAACTCTTAGAAGAGGCAAAAAGCGTGAATCCCGTTCAAGTATTCGCTGTGGAAAATTTACCGTTGATAAAGAAAGGAGACAACCTTGGCAAGCTTATCGTTGAAGCCGCAGAAAAACAAGGCAACCCAATCCAGCCAAAAGACGTCGTTGTGGTTACGCATGTGGTGGTTTCGAAGGCTGAGGGAAACGTAATCAACCTGGACCAGGTGAAGCCTTCTGAGAGGGCGAAGGAGATTGCTCAGAAAACCAACAAAGACCCGGCGCTTGTCGAAGTGATTTTGCAGGAAACCAAGGATATTGTGCGCGTCGGACAGAACAGCATCATAGTTGAAACCGTCAGCGGCATAATATGCGCCAACGCTGGCGTAGATCGCTCGAATGTTTCGGGAGACAGAAATGTTGTGCCTCTGCCCAAGAACCCGAGCGCTTCAGCAGAACACATTCGAGGAGAAATTAAGCGTTTAACAGGCGCAGACGTGGCGGTTATCGTTTCTGATACACATGGTCGACCGTTTAGGTTGGGCGAAATCAACGTGGCTGTGGGCGTGGCAGGTTTCAAGCCCATTCGGGATAGACGGGGCGAAAAAGACCTCTTCGGCTACGTTCTGAGAATAAAGCAAACCGCCATCGCCGACGAACTCTCTTCAGCCGCGGAACTTGTGATTGGGCAAGCCAACGAGGGCATTCCCGCAGCCATCATACGTGGATACAACTATAAAACCGACGAAAACGCCGCGGCAACACTGTTGACAAGAGCTAAGGAAAGAGACCTCTTCAGATAGCCTGTAACCAAACGTTCAATAACCCAACTGCGTAAATACGCTGAAAATCAACGGGCTGAAAGAATGGAGACAACTACACCCCAGGACTTCTTCGAAAAAACTCTACCAGCAAGGTTTAAGCCTGAAAAAGCAGTCGGCATCGATGTTATAGCGCAGTTGAACGTTACGGGAGTGGAAGGAGGCAACTGGACAGTCGTCATCAAAGACCAGAAACTGCAGGTAACCGAGGGAACCCATGAAAAACCCACTGTCACGTTGAAGATGAACGAAAATGACTTTATGGACATGGTGAACGGCAAATTAAGCGCTGAAAAAGCGTTCTTCACCGGAAGAGTCCACTTTAAAGGCGACATCGCCGTAGCGCTCAAATTTAGAGATGCAGGATTCTTATAAGCCGAGTTTTTTAACTACCGAAGCAGGCAAGTCTTCTTCGCCGACCTTGAAGGTTTGCGGCTCATCAATTGTATGGAGCACCCGCAACTCATCCGCCGAGAGCTCTTCGACGAGACGCATGATTTCTTTTTTAGCCACTTCGTAGTGGTCGTTGAAGGCGGCTTTGTTCTTGAACAATTCGCCCGCGTAAGCGCAAATCTCGTATTTCTTCAGGAAATACTCGACTTTTTTGGTTTTAAAGTTGATGTCAAATGTGATTGGTCCTGCACGGCATGTTTCAGGCTTAACCTGGTGCACAATGCACCGTTTAGTTACTATGCTGTTAAAGACACAGAGGAGCGTTTCATCCACTGAAGGATAAGAATATTTTTCTGTTGTAAACGGTTTTTCAACTTTGATTTTCTGCTCATCTATGTATTTTTTCAAGATTTTTTTGCGGCTCTCACTCAGCGGCGGCTTAGCGTCTTGGCAGCAGATAATCTTGCATTCGCTACAGACATCGTACGAATAGGTTTTTCCTTTATTGTCTTCGAGCATGTGGCTTCACCGTTTTAGGAGTATATTTCATTGTTTGAGAGGCAATTAATAAGCCTTGAATAAACATCGATGACTGCCTCATGGAAATCTGTTTTATCTGCGCGTCTAGCGACGTTGGCGCGGATGAGTTCTGATAGGCTACCTTCTTCGATGCGTTTTTTTATGAGCCACAGGTATTTTTTCTCGTCGTCATCTGCGTTTTTCTCGGCGACTTTGAGGTAGTTCTGGCATACCTGCCGCCCTGTTTTGCCGTTTGGATTTGAGACTGCGGCGTTTAATCCATCCTTAATGACTGCGTCTAAGTCTTTGATTAAAACTCCGCGGGGTAAAAGCTCAGCGTTAGCTGCAATCAAGCCTCTGAGGGCAGCGCGCACAAAACACGCCAGCGCCACATCGGCTTTGATGCATTCCTGCTCATCCATAACTCTTACTTCAAGGGCACAACGGTCAAAACGGAAGATTACGCCTCTCGAATTTGCCCATTCGCGGTGCAGCAGGGTTTTGTCTGCGCCTTTGGCGGCTAAATCCTCCGTGTACCGCTCTATCACGTCCCGCTTGTATTGGCTCAGTGATGAAACGTATTCTGGGATGACACCGCCCGTTACCGACGGCACTTCCTTCTGGTTTACCTTGTAGAACTGCAGACGATTATCTATGTCTGCACCGTTTTTGCCCTCGTAGATTGGTGAGGAAGCGGCTATTGCGGGCAGGTAAG
>Ga0209083_1000676_pt1 | contig 47632 bp, 42 predicted proteins | sample AM7aDNAmetaG_FD_184132 | JGI IMG/M metagenome (GOLD analysis project Ga0209083, IMG submission 184132) | Freshwater microbial communities from Finland to study Microbial Dark Matter (Phase II) - AM7a DNA metaG (SPAdes) (version 3) | ecosystem: Environmental > Aquatic > Freshwater > Lake ...
TCATGTACAGCGTTTTTTCTTAACAAAGGAAAATAATAAAGGACACTCATTCAAACTATCCTGTGTGTCTGTGCTTTGCAAAATGGTATAACCCAACAAGTAACTATTCGATATTAAAAACGCTGTAAGCCATGCCATTCACTGCTGAAGATGCGCAATTCATGGCGCAAGCCATCAGACTAGCCGAGCGAGGGATGAATTCCACGCATCCCAACCCACGTGTCGGTTGCGTTTTGGTGCGGGATGGAGCAGTCGTTGGCGAAGGATGGCATGAATGGGCGGGTGGCCCTCATGCCGAAGTGTTGGCTCTGCGCGACGCAGGCGATGCGGCGCGGGGGGCGACAGCCTATGTCAGCCTAGAACCTTGCAGCCACTATGGACGAACCCCGCCTTGTGTGGATGGGCTGGTCGCTGCCGGGGTAAGCCGGGTGATTGCCGCTATGACGGACCCGAATCCACTGGTTTCGGGCAAGGGCATGGAAATATTGGCGGCGGCGGACATTGAGACTGCCGTAGGCTTGCTGGAAGCAGAGGCCAAAGCACTCAATCGCGGTTTTTGCAAAAGGATGGCAACGGGCATGCCTTGGGTAACCAGCAAATTGGCGATGAGTTTGGACGGGCGGACCGCCCTGGCCTCTGGTGAAAGTCGCTGGATTACCGGGCCCGAAGCCCGGCACGATGTTCACCGATTACGCGCACGTAGTTCCGCCATCCTCACCGGGATTGGGACGGTGCTGGCCGATGACCCTTTCTTGACAGCACGTTATTCTCAACCACCTCTCACCGACCCTCTCCAAAAGGGAGAAGGGATTCAAGGCATAGCCGCAGAGCGTCAACCGGCGCGTGTCGTGGTGGATTCACATTTCAGGTTGCAGCCGACGGCAAAGCTTATCGCCCAACCGGGTCGAACTTTGGTTCTTGGGCTGCAAACCGAGGCTAGGGAAGCCGAAAAACTGCGGGATGCGGGTGCTGAAATCCACCTTTTACCGGCTGGTTTGGACGAAAGGGTCGATTTGAATGCGGTGATGGAACTACTGGGCCAGCTAGAGTTCAACGAGGTCATCGTAGAGGCGGGGGCTACGCTCAACGGCGAATTGTTACGGGACGGACTCGTCGATGAATGGGTGGTTTATCTGGCCCCCTGCGTTCTAGGCGACCGGGGCAGAGGGTTATTCCATCTGCCGGATTTGGAGCGCATGTCAGACCGTTATGAAATGAATTTAAAGGACGTGCGGCGGGTGGGGCAGGATGTGCGGATGATATTATGCAAGTAATGTGAAGCCCGGTACAGCGTTTTCAACATCAGATAATGACTTGATGGGGCTTGTTGTTTTTAAAGCATTCAATTAATGAACCATTTTGATGTTAGTCATTATTTTTAGTTTTATGTTAAAGATGAAAACGCTGCAATTTGACAGTGCTGTAGCGTTGATTGAGTCGGAGCGTCCGGCTTAATCAGGGTTTTGTGGCTCCGTTTTGTAGATGTGAGAAGGCCTCGATCATCGTTCAGCCCACCAAGCATGGAGTGCTACGGACTCACCCAATCGGGCTGAACGATGACCAAAGCCTGTGAGAAAGAAGCACCGTCATTCCGGCATGGACTGCCGGAATCTAGGTTCCAGGGATGGCGAGACTGGTTGGGGCATGGTCACTCGCTGTTTACAAAAAGGGGTGATTGAAAAAATATCTGGCACAACCATACGCCCTATCAAGTAACCATTTGATGTTGAAAACGCTGTTTAGTGAATTACATGGGAAAAATCACCCGTTTAGAACTGGAAAACTTCACCTGCTTCGCCAAGTTGGATTTGGAATTTTCCGATGGCGTGAATGCGTTTATCGGCGTGAACGGAACCGGCAAGACACATATTTTGAAAGTGCTGTATGCGGCGTGTGCGATTACGGTGGGGGAGGGAAAGGATAAGCATTATGTGGATAAGCTATGTAGTGTGTTTTCTCCTTTAGGTGGTGACTATCAACGTCTTTACCGTCGTCCTGTAACGAGTAATGCTGTAACTAGCATTGTCATTACTAGAGACAATAATCAGAAACTGACAACAGTTTTTCCAGGTAGGAAGGAAAAAATTTATTTTCTACCAACTGATGATTTGTCATGGTCGAACGATGCCTTGGAAAGCGTTTATATACCAGTCAAGGAAATGTTGACCCATGCCCCTGGGTTCCTCTCATTGTTCGCCAAACGTGAAATATCCTTTGAAGAAGTTTTTCGCGATGTCCTGATGGAAGCCTATTTGCCTAAGCTGAAAGAATTGCCAAATCCAACCTATGAAAAATTGCACAAAGAATTAGGCAAGGCAATAGGTGGTAAGGTGATCATCAGAGGCGAACATTTTTTCTTGAAGAACAAGCAAGGTGAATTTGAGTTCAGCTTATTGGCCGAGGGTGTGCGTAAATTGGCTTTGATTTGGTTATTGGTTCAAAATGGCTCATTAAATCCTGGAGCGGTTTTATTTTGGGACGAGCCTGAGGCTAACCTGAGTCCTTCATTGCTTGGCTTAGTCGTCAAAACATTGTTGGAATTGCAGCGCCAAGGTGTGCAGATTTTTTTGACGACGCATAATTATGTGTTGCTTAAGGAATTTGATTTGCGTAAGAAGAAAGAGGATGCTGTTCACTATATCTCGTTGTTTCGAGATAAAGACTCCGATCCGGTTTCCTCACACTCTACAGATGAGTATCTATTTATAAGTCCAAACGCCATTGCGGGAACATTCAGTGATCTTTATAAGCGTGACATAAGCCGCGCATTGCAAGGAAGCAAGTGATGGTGATGCGTGAAAATGAGCTTGAATTTGATTTTCTCGATTTGCCATCAGAAAGGTTGGATAACAAGGATAAAGCCCAGCCTCAAGGCTTGCAGCTTGTCGATTTCCTAGTTGAAGAACCAGATCGTTTGATAATGGTTGAGATTAAAGACCCATCCTGCAAACCTAAAGGAAACGATGAAAAGGCGTTAGCTGACATCAAAACGCAACGCCAAAAATTTGTTGCCAAAATCAATAACGGTGACTTGATTAACCATGAACTAGCACCTAAGGCAAGGGACAGTTATACCTATATCCACTTAATGGCAAGAGATGTAAAGCCTATTCTTTATGTGTTTGTGCTGGGTGCCGACAAGCTTTCCCTTGAGGATTCCAGCTTGATTCAGTTAAGGGCTGATTTGCTTACCCGGCTTCGCCAAGAGGCTGATAAACCTTGGGCGAGGAAATACGTTGTTGATTGCCTGGTTCTGACTGAGAAAACCTGGCCCTTGGCTTTTCCTCAATACGCCCTAACTAGAATTTCTTAACCACCTTCGATTTAATCCCGTGCATTAACCAACCATGTTCACCGGCATCATCCAATCCATAGGCAAAATCAGCCATATCCAACCCAAAGGCGGGGATTTCAGGCTTACCCTCTCAACCGGCAAGCTACCTTTGGCGGACGTGAAATTAGGCGACAGCATCGCCGTCAGTGGCGTATGCCTGACAGCCGTTGAACTCGGTGACGGGCAGTTTAGTGCCGATGTATCCCGCGAAACTCTAAGCCGCACGACCTTAGGCAATATGAAAGCCGGTTTCCGCGTCAATCTGGAATTGGCGTTGACCCCGACGACCCGGCTCGGTGGGCATATCGTCTCCGGCCATGTCGATGGGGTCGGGGAAGTGGTCCAGCGCAGTGCCGATGCCCGTTCGGTGCGTTTTGTCATCGAAGCCCCGGCCAATCTGGCAAAATATATTGCGGAGAAAGGTTCCATCTGCGTGGATGGCGTTAGCCTGACCGTCAACGGGGTGGATGGTAAACGCTTCGATTTGAACATCGTCCCGCATACCCTGGCCGAGACGACTATGGAAGAATTCCAGCCGGGCCGAAAAGTCAATTTGGAAGTGGATTTGCTTGCCCGGTATTTGGAACGTCTATTGTTGGGTGAGAAAGCGGCTTGTTCTTCTGGGGGAGTCACGGAGGAATTGCTTGCCAATAGCGGCTTTATAAAATAGCATCAAGATGGACAAGGTGGACATAATCAGGCTATTGTCATCAAGGGAGATAACAATCAAGTCAATCACACTATTGACGCAAATATAATAAATCTTTCTAAATTGGACGCTGAATTTATGCTGCAATTTCAGAGAAGATTCAATAATTTAATTGATGATCTTGTCAAAGCAGAAACCCATCATCAATTTATCTTAGCGCATGAAATTACTATAAGAATTCATCAGTTAGGTTTTGAACTCACACAAACAAAAAAACCAATATATGAATGGGTCGGTATAATGATGAAACAGAGTTGCGGGGTTTGTTCCGCGCACCCAGCGGATGGAATGTGTTGCGAGTCTGACGATCTAGGTGTGAAATCAATCGACGCAATTACAAGCGTAACCGTTCAGCCCCCCCTGCCTTTTCCTGGGAGCGCGGCCATCTTGGCCGCAATTTTGGCGGGCGGGACGCCCGCGCTCCCAAGGGGGGCTGAACGGTTACATTACAAGCAGCTTTCAAAGCATGTCTGATCTTTTAACAGAAAAAATCAAATGACCTTCATAACCAAGCACAAAGAAAGGGAATGATAAAGCATGATTGAATCCCCATGCGTCTACATCGAAACCTCGATTGTAAGCTATCTTACCGCACGGGACAGCCCATCTTTGGTAGGCGCAGCGCGTCAGTTGCTAACGCGGCGGGGGTGGGATAGGCGATATGAGTTTCGCTTGTTCGTGTCCGATGTCGTACTTCGCGAATGCTCCGCTGGTGATTCTATCGCAGCCGCTCGTCGGTTGGACTCGTTGCTTAACTTAACGTCGCTTGCCACGACCGAACAATGCGCCGACATTGCTGAATCCCTGATAACGAGGAAAACTTTGCCATTGAAGGCGGTTGAAGATGCCTTGCATATTGCTGTTTCCACTGTCCATGGTATGGACATATTACTGACATGGAATTGCAAACACATAGCCAATCCTATCGTGCAAAAGGCAATTGCCAGTTATCTCGAAACGGTTGGATTATTGCTTCCATTCATTTGTACCCCTGAAGAATTACTTGGAGAAGACGATGCGTGACGAGATTATTGATGAAGTACATGCAATTAAAGAATCTCTAGCCGAAGAATTTGGTTTTGATGTCCGCCGTATTTTCGAGGACATTAAACGCTCCGAAGTCCAAACCGAATTGGAAGGCTGGCATCATATTCAGCCAGCGGAGGTTTTGGCTGAGTCGGCATTTCGAAGGACTCGTTTTGCCCATCATTGAATTACTACCTGATGTTACGCATTGTGCCGTTGAAGCTCAAGATATAGGCCGGAATAAGAACCTAGCGTTTATTGCTCTTAACGTTGCGTCGTTGCGTCGTTGCGCCTTTGCGTGAGAAAAAAGTCTTTGGTTGGTGACATGAGCAAACCATACTATGAAAGAAGCAAAAAGAAGGTCTCGTCGCAACGACGCAATGTAAAAGAATATAATTTTTGCATGGTTCCCACGCTCCTGCGTCACTGCCATCAAGTTAAGATGCATTAAGCATGAAATCAGCATTTGACGGAACGCCAAGCCCCAGCTTGGCGCGGTACACCCTGATGCCAAGCTGGGGCTTGGCGTTCCGATTAAACGCTTAACTTAATGGGAGTGACGCTGGAGCGTGGGAACGATGGCAAGATGAGTGAATGTGGGGTTTCTTTGGTACAGCGTTTTCATCTTTATCGAGTAATATAATAATGACGTAAAATAAGACATTGATTTAGCTAAAAAACTTACCCTACACAAGACTCATTAACTAAGCTTGGATGTTGAAAACGCTGGTTGAAAACGCTGAAATGTTGAAAACACTTTAATGAATACCATAGAAGAAATCATAGAAGACATACGCCTAGGTAAAATGGTCGTCATCATGGATGACGAGGACCGCGAGAACGAAGGCGACCTGGTTATGGCCGCCGTCCACACCCGCCCGGAGGATGTCAATTTCATGGCTCGCTATGGGCGGGGCTTGATATGCCTGACCCTAACCCGCGAGCGTTGCCAGCAATTACGGTTGCCGTTGATGGTGAATGAAAACAAAACACCGCATTCCACCAATTTCACCGTTTCCATTGAAGCGGCGAGTGGCGTCACCACGGGCATTTCCGCCGCCGACCGGGCGCGTACCATCCAATGTGCAGTGGCTGCGCACGCCAAGCCTGATGATTTGTTACAACCTGGGCATGTGTTTCCGTTGATGGCCCAACCCGGCGGTGTGCTGAACAGGGCAGGCCACACCGAGGCGGGTTGCGATTTGGCAAGGCTGGCTGGTTGTGAACCGGCAGCGGTGATTGTTGAAATACTCAACGAAGAAGGTTCAATGGCGCGCCGTCCCGAATTGGAATTGTTTGCCAAGCAACATGGCCTGAAGATTGGCACTATCGCTGATTTGATCCATTACCGCATCCAAAACGAACAAACCATAGAGCGCATTTGCTCCTGCGAATTTCCCACCGAATTCGGTCATTTTCGTCTCTATGCCTACCAAGATCGGATCGACAACAACTTGCATTTGGCACTGGCGATGGGACAGGTTTCAGGTGACGAGCCTGTGCTAGTAAGGGTTCATGGTAGGAGTTTGCTATGCGATTTGTTCAGTGGCAAACGTGAAGAAACAGCCTTTCCATTGCGCAAGGCCATGCAAAAGATCGCCGAAGAGGGACGGGGCTTATTGGTGGTCATTCGCAAGGAAGAAGGCAGCAAATCCCTAGTGGAGCGCATCCACCAATACAGCATGGAAGACATCGGAGTGGAACTTCCCCATGCGGAGGAAGCCCACGATGACTGGCGTACCACCGGCACGGGTGCGCAAATATTGGTCGATTTGGGGGTGCGCAAGTTACGCGTCATGGGTTCGCCAAAAAAATATTTAGGGTTGTCCGGGTATGGGCTGGAAGTGGTCGAGAATGTGGCTTTTGAGTGATGCAGCGTTTTCAACATCATAAATTACTTATTGAGTTATATGATTTTGCGCGGCGTAATCCGGGAGAATCTGGCTACAACCCGGATTGCGCCGCAAGCGGCTCCATCCGGGCTACGGCTTACACAACTGCGTAACAACAGTTATTAAGATGAAAACGCTGTAGATGAGCAATGAGATTTTACTTTCCGTAGCAAACCTCCACGTCGCCTTTCGCCAAGGTTCGGAATGGGTGTCTGCCGTCAATGGCATCAGTTTCGACATCCGGTTTGGCGAAACCTTTGCGTTGGTGGGCGAGTCGGGTTCTGGCAAGTCGGTGACGGCTCTGTCAGTACTGCGGCTGTTGCCCTTGGGGGGTAGGATTCTACAAGGTTCGGCTAAACTGGACGGGTCCGATTTATTCAAACTTCCAGAATATGAACTGTGCAAAATTAGAGGGCGGCGCGTTGGGGTGATTTTTCAAGACCCAATGAGTTCATTAAACCCGGTTATGACCATTGGCCAACAAATCGGCGAAGTGTTGCGTTTGCATTTTGGGCTTAAAGGCGCGGCGTTGAAATCGCGTACCGTCGAACTGTTGGAACAAGTGGGAATGCCGCGACCATCAGAGCATTTCGACGAATACCCGCACCAATTCTCCGGCGGCATGAGGCAGCGGGCAATGATTGCCATTGCCCTAGCGGGTGAGCCAGACCTGCTGATCGCCGATGAACCGACGACGGCTTTGGACGTGACCATTCAAGCGCAAATTTTAGCTTTGTTGAAGCGTCTGCAACATGAAACGGGTATGGCCTTGTGGCTTATTACCCACGATCTTGGCATTGTCTCGACCATGGCTGACCGTGTGGCGGTGATGCGTAAAGGGGAAATCGTCGAGGCGGCCGAAAGCGGGCCGTTTTTTGAGCGTCCGCAACATCCCTATAGTTTGCAATTATTTGATGCCCGTCCAAGATTGGAGAGTTGTTTGGGCCGCAAACAAGCAGACACCTCGCTTTCCCCCTTATTGGAGGTGCGTGATTTCAAAGTATATTATCCGATCAAAAAGGGCTTGTTGCAACGCGTCGTCGATCATGTGCGGGCTGTGGATGGAGTCTCTTTCTGTTTGTCGAAAGGACAAACCCTGGCGTTAGTGGGAGAGTCCGGGTGCGGCAAGACAACGCTGGGCAAAGCCATGCTCAATCTTATAGATAGCTCGGGGGGGCAGGTGTTGTTCGATGGGATGGATGTGACAAAGGCATCAGGCGAAGCCCGCCGCAGGCGATGTGGCGAAATGCAAATAATTTTCCAAGACCCGTTTTCCTCAATGAATCCGCGCATGGTGGTGGGCGACATTATCGAAGAAGGCATCAAAGCCTTGCAGCCTGAATCGACAGAACAACAGCGGCGGGAAAGGTCGGAGGAATTGCTGGCGGCCGTGGGTTTGGAGAAGGCGGCGCGGATGCGGTATCCGCATGAATTTTCGGGTGGGCAGAGGCAGCGCATCTGCATCGCCCGTGCTTTGGCTGTAAACCCTAGGCTCATCATTTGCGACGAACCGACTAGCGCACTGGATGTTTCGGTGCAGAAACAAATTATTGGCCTGCTCAAAGAATTGCGCAAAAAACAGGGTTTAAGCTATCTTTTCATCAGCCACGATCTCGCCGTGGTCGCTGAGTTGGCCGATTTTGTGGCGGTGATGCGCGGCGGCAAGATCGTTGAAATTGGCCGGGTCGAGCAGGTGTTGTTCTCTCCCGCGCAAGACTACACACGGAAGTTGTTACAAGCCGTGCCGGGGCGGGCGAGTAAGCAAAGATAAATTTTCAGGCTATCAGCTTAAGGCGGGACAGGTGCAAAGCTTAACCGTTCGCCCTGAGCTGCGAGCCAGTCGAGCAGTCGAAGGGTGGACGGTTAAGCCGTTCATGGTTCGACAAGCTCACCACGAACGGCCTTGAACTGCCCCGCCTTAAGTTGGTAGCCAATTTTCACGCAACGGCGCAACGTTAAAAGCAGAAGTGATGGCAACCCCCCCTCACTCATGCGCTCCCAATTCCATCTTTGTTGGCACGTTCCCGTCTTTTCCATCGGAGACGGATTCGGCCTTGCCCGCGACCACCCGAACCGGGTCGTAACCCGGCTGGCTTGCAAGTTCCTTCAGCACTACTTTCATGCGTTGGTCGGCTAGGGCTTCCAGTGCGCTGTCAGGCAGTGGCTCAGACTCCACCAGTTTTTGATACGCCTTTTCGTAAAAATTTGTATCTTCACTGGCGCGGCCTAAAAGTGCAGAGACCCCATGCACTCGTGTAGGCTTATGTCCTGCTGATTTTTCAAATTCGGCCTGCACGTCATCCAGAAAATTCGCGCCGCCCCGTTTGTCAGCCAAGTCTTCCAAAGCCTTTTGGGTTTTCACGTCACTGAATGGCAGTGGTTCAGTCCCGTCACCGCCGTCGTTCCCCAATTTCTGGGCCACGGCTTGTCGTATGCGCAAAGACCGCATTGCCTCACCGTCAAGCTTGGTGTCGAAACCGCCTTTCAAGGTCAATTCCACCGTGGGGCGTTGCGCCAATGCCTTTGCAACCTCTTGTATTTTCTCCCGTTCTGGCGGTGGAAGCGCGTCGATTCCGGGAGGGAACAACACCGAGCCTAGGTCTTCACTCGCTTCAATTCCCAGCAGCGAACCTATGGCGCGGAATGGCGCAGTCACGGCGGTCTTTATCAAGGTCACGAAGGCATCCCATAAAAGTGGGCCATAGGCAAATGTAGGATTGTCCACATCGCCTTCTATCGGCACGGTGGCATTGATTTTCCCATCGCCGTCTTTCAGCAAGGCAATGGCCAAATCCAGTGGCAGGGATGTGGCACCGGGGCTTTCCACCTTTTCTCCTAAGGTGAATTGATCCAGCATAATTTTGTTCTCGCTTTTGATCTGGCCGTTTTCAATTTTATATAGCAAGTCCAAATTCAGCTTGCCGGAGGTGATTTTCCGGCCTGCGAAGGTAGCGCTATAGGGTGAAAGCGAGGACATTTCCACATTGCGGAAGATCACTTTGACATCGCTGAATGCCTTGAATGCAGAGGGAATCAGCGTCCCGTCCACTTTGGCCTCGCCAAATTCTTCGACGCGCCCAGTAAATTTTAGTGTGCTGCGGCTATTGGGTGTAGTCGTGATGTCCGTCGCTGTCCCTTCGAAATCATGGACGCGAGTGGAGAAAGGAATTACTAGGCTTATATCACTGAAGTCGATTATGCCATTGTCCAAGCGAACACGCTCCACCTTGACAGGAAAGGGTTTTGAGGGTGCAGGGGTGGTTTTTTGCGGCTTCGATTTAATTTTTAGTGCAGTAGCCTCTTCTGCCTTTACCGTCTCTGGTTTGGAAACGGGTTGGGCCCTGAAGGCCGAGGCAAAGTTGTTGGACTTGTCCTTGGCTATGGCGATTTTGATACCCGGTTCAAGGATGCGGACTTCTTTAATATTAAGGCGATCAGGTTTTAGTCCGAAGTCAATGCCGTTGACGGCAAGTGATTTCCAAGACAGCAAGCGTTGACCGCCTATCGCTTCCTTTAGCAGCAAATGGCCGACTCCTAATGTGCCTGTTGCTTTGATGGCCGGGTCGGTGTCGTTCTGGCGAAAACCCACTTGCAGATTGCTGGAGAAATCCGCGCTGTCCAGTTTGAGCTTGGCAAACTTGGCGACCAAGGGCTGCAAAGGTGCAAGATTGAGCTTGTCGGCTTGCACCTTGGCATCGGCACTGTTGCCTGAGGCAAATGCCTTGCCTTTTATTGCCAGCGTGCCTCCCTGCTTGATTCTTATCTTGGCATCGACATTGATCGGGTTTTTGCCGGGGTAGTTGATGTTGCCCAAGTTCAAGTCTATGCTGTCGGCATCGTAGGCGATAACCGATGAAAACGTAGTGTCGCTGTAAGCCAGCTTGAATCCTTGCAAAGCAAAAGCCTTAAGCGCGACATGCCAAAGGGGCGGGGCAGGGGGGGGCTTTCCTTTTGCGGAGGCAGGCTCGGAAGTGGCATTTGTTCCGGCTTTGGGCGCGAAGATTTCTGCCAAACTGATTGTGCCATCAGCATCACGCAGGATTTGAGTGCCTCCGCCTTTGAGTGCGATCTTGTCGATGCCCAAGTCATGCTTTTCCAAATCCAGCCGTCCGCCTGCCACCTCCAAACTGTCCCAGCCTAGCAGCGGAGTGGCTTTGCCGTTTTCGTTCAATTGGATATCTTTGACGGATAGGTTTAACTTTTCTAAATGGGCCTTGGGTTCATCCAGGCCGACCTCCGCTTTGGCGGCAAAATTCAGCCCGATTCCGCCAATGGAGGCGACATAAGGCCGGTTGCGGCTGGCATCGGCATAGCGAATGCCCAGTTCCGCCAATTTGAATGCGCCAAGTTCCAGCCGCCAAGGCACAGTCGTAGCTGTATCTTTGGCAGGTTCGCTTACGGGGGCTGGGTTTTCGGGTTTCTTCGGTTTGGCGAGATGTTGCCAATTCAGTCCGCCTTGCTCATCCAATGCCACTTGCAGCAAGCCTTTCTCGATAACCGATGAGGGTAGCTTGATAATATGGTTGTTTAAGTCAAACCCCGCCCCGTCTAGTTGGAAGTTGCTTAGCGTAAACAACGGTTCAGGCGCGGCATCCGGTCCAGTCTCGGCGATTTTGATATCCCCGATAATCAGTTTGATACCGTGGGCTATGACTTGTGGCTTGTCCGCGCCGACTTCCGCTGTGGCGGCAAAGTCTAGTCCGAGGCTGCCTAGGGTGGCGGCAAAAGGAATTTGGCTGCTAGCATCGGCATAAGCGATGCCTATTTCCTCTAGCTTCAAAGCGCCTAACTCGACGTGCCATGGTGCCGATTCTGTTGCCGCTACACCTGATGGTGCGGGTGGGGCAGGGGGCATCTGGGTGGTTTGCGGGGCGGCTATCATAATGTTTTGCCAATTCACACCCCCTTGACCATCAACGGTCACTTTGATTTGGCCTTTCTTAATGACATTGTAAGGCAGCTTGACACTATGCTGGCCTAGGTCAAACTCTGCCTTATCCAGTTCGAGGGTATCCACATCCAGCAAAGGCTCTGCCGCGTCCGCCAAGGCTAGATGAAGTTTGGTCAATTTGCAGCCGATCTTACTGAGGTTCAATTCTTGCTTTTCCTGTTGCAAGCCAAAGCGGTAATGCGCAGTCAAAGATAAGGCCCCGCCCGGGTTGGCAAGATTAAGCCGGTCATGGATCAATTTCCATGCGGAGGCCAAATTGAAATCTGCCAGCCTGAAATCGCCTTCGGCCCGGATCGGCTCCAGTGTGAAATGCCCATCCCAGTGTAATGCGCCCCCTCCTTCTAGTAGTGCGTCCAATTCAAGGAATCCATTGCGGTTCGGCAGGGTGGAAATATCGTCCAATTCTAGGTTGAGTGGGCTTAGGGTTTGGGTGTTAGCCCTTCGTGTGTATTCCACAGCCCCATCCTTTAGCGCAAAATGCTTTAGCAGGAACCGAGGGGGATGGCCGGCAGGCGGCGGGGGTTGTTCGGTCTGAGGTAGCGAGTCGGCAATTTGGGTCAGATTGAGTGTGCCTTGGTCATCCATCGCCACATGGATATTTAGCCCTTCCAGTATTAAGTCGTGGAAGATCCATGCCCGGTGGAAAAGGCTTTCCAATTCGAAGTCAATGACTAAATGGCGCAACCCAACTATCGGTAGTCCGTCGGATTCCTTAAGGGCGAAATCCTCCACGTCGAACTTAAATATAAACGGATTAAAATGCACCGCCTTGACAGAAGCTTGCCGCTTAATCTGCTCGGCGACAATGAGAGGTGTATAAAGTTCAACTAGGTAGGGAATAAGGAAAAAACCCGCCAAGGTATAAATTAATAAAACCCCTCCGCCAGCCAGTAGCCAGGGTTTCTTTACCAGAGCGATAAGTCTTTTCATGGACGTTTGACCAAATGTTACAGCGTTTTCAACATCTAACAATTACTTGATAGCGAGTAGAACGCGCAAAGTATACACTTAAAAGAAAGGGGTAACTGTATATCATTTTTTAGTCTTATGTTAAAGATGAAAACGCTGCATAAAAGCCATGAACACAGCAACCCTCATTTTGTGCCAAGTCGTGAGAAATAGCCCTTCATTGATTGAAAAAATTACGCCGGGAGTGCAAGGCTTGCCTTGCCTGTACACCCCATCGCAAGGCAGGCCTTGCACTCCCGCATCACTTTTAATCGCACCCTCAGCCAACGGCAATTGCCGTTCTCTCCAACCGGTGCTATAGTGAACTCGTAGAATTCTTGCCGAGGAGGCCGTAGGCGCCGTTTGCTTTCACTGGCTGGTTGTTTCATGCTTGTTGCTGCATTCACGCTGCCCGGCCATTTACTAGCCGGGCCAGCCACACCCGCAGAGTCTTCCAATTCTGAGGTCAACGCGATGAGCACCGAATTTGCCGTCGATCTATATCGCAAGCTAGGCGAGGGGGGCGGCAACGTCTTCCTCTCGCCATGGAGCATCGATTTGGCCTTGACGATGACCTGGGCCGGTGCGCGCGGTGTCACTGCCGAGGAGATCGCCCAGACTTTGCGTCTACCCAGCGACCCGGATGTGTTAGCCAAACTCGGCCAGCTAACGGCCAAACTGAAGGCCGAAGCGGCCGACGGCGGATTCCAATTCAGGTCGGTCAACGCCCTCTGGGGCGCTACTCGTTATCCGTTTATGCCTGCATATATGGCCCAGATGGAGAACACCCTCGGTGTGCATCTGAGCGAACTGGATTTTGCTGCCGACCCGAGGGCAGCACGGCAAACCATCAATGCGTGGATCGCCGATCAGACGCACGACAAAATCAAGGGCCTGCTTGGTCCGGGCAATATCACTCCCGAAACGCGATTGGTGCTGACCAACGCCGTCTTCTTCAAGGCAGCCTGGGAGCACCCTTTCGAAAAAGACCGCACACAGAATGAAGCCTTTTTCGTTTCCGCTGATCAGAAGACTTCGATGCCCCTGATGTATCAGCAGCGGTCGTTCAGCTATGCCGAGGACAGCACCATGCAGGTGGTGGATCTGCCGTACCGCCACCATCTGCTGGCGATGCGCATCTTCTTGCCGACATCCCGAGACGGGCTGGACAAACTTGAATCGGACCTGTCGGCCCAGCGAATCAAAGCGCCAGGGGATGGGATGAGGCGGCAAATCCTCCAAGTCTGGTTGCCACGGTTCAAGCTGGAAAACAAGTACGACTTGGTCGAGACTTTATCTGCGCTGGGAATCAAGCGTGCTTTCAATCAAGCCGACTTTAGCGGAATCAGCACGGCGGCAGGGCTGTCCATCAGCGACGTGGTCCACCAGGCGTTTGTCGACACCAATGAGGAGGGTACGGAGGCGGCTGCGGCGACCGCCGTCGCAATGCGCGGGGGGGTTATGCTGCCGGAACCCGGCTCCAATATCTTCCGGGCAGATCACCCGTTCATATTTGCGATCATCCACCAGCCCACCGGTTCAATTCTCTTTATGGGTCGCGTTTCCAGACCACAGTGAGTTGGTGGTGATCGCCACCCAGCGCCAGGCAAATGAGGGACGCAATTGAGGCATCCCTTATTTGCTTTATCGCAGAGCTTGATAAAACGACCTGGTCCACGGGCTGCTCGATCACCCGACCGCAGTGTCGCGATCAATTCCTGCGCTAGTCAATGCCACCATGGATTTTCAGGAAGAACGGGATAAGCCGCAGACTGATGCACATTGGGCTAAATAAAGTTGTTTTTTTCCTTGACGCACCAAACGAATTCTGCTAAAAGGGCATCTGTGTGCGGGGTTCGCAACACAATTCATTCAATCGGAGATTATATCATGAGCAACATCCAGTTCAATGTCCCGATCCCGGCTGTGCCCGGGGAGATCCAGGTTTACAACACGACTCCGGCGGCCGCCCCGGTTGCGTTCATTAATCAGAAGCTTACGGCGGCGAATTTGCCTGCGGTGAAGCCGGAATCCGCATTGCTCGTCGCGCGCACGGCTAGGGCGGCAGGGGCAAATGATGAGGTGCATGCTGTGGTCAACGAGACCACCGGCGAGGCGCATCTGGTGCCAAGCCTGGCGAATTTGACCTTGGCGGCGATACCGCTCAGCCAGCAAAAGCTGCAATTGCCGACGGCTCAGGCCGCAGGTTTGGCCGCGCTGAGCGACGCGACGTTCATCATCAAGGATACCACCACGCTGCAGGCGGCCGGGGCGATCCAGTTGCTGGGCACGGTGTCTGGCGGCCCTGCCAACGCGGAGCCGAAGGTCATCCTCACCCTGGTGCCGGCCATTCGCCAAGCCGGTGGGCTGCGGGTTTACGGGACCGGCTCAAAGGCGATGATCGCGCTCGACAACAAGAACTCGGTCGTCGGTGCTTTGCGGCAGTGGCACAGTGCGGCACCGGGCCAGAAGATCAAACCGACGATCACCGTCGCGCAGGTGCAGGCTGAGATCGAACGCCAGCTTAAACCGAACGTGCCCGCCGACTCCAAGGCGATGGTAGATGTCGTGACGCACGCCTACTACGACGCACATGGCAGCTTCCTGCAGCCGGTCTACCGGTTCGAGGCTAACTTGGTGCGGAACAGCGATGGCAGGATCTTTGCTCGCATCGGGGGCTATATCCCGATGGGCAAGGCTCTCGAACCGATCCCGGATCTGACAACTCGGCCCGCCGGGGCGACTCCCGCCCTAGTTGCCGATGGCAAGCTGCCGGCAGTGCATCCGGTGGCGGAAATTGCCGGTGCCATCGGCGGTATAGCCATCGGCGGCGCCAAGCCGGTGGTTACCGTGGGCGAGTTCGTGAACCAGGATTGGCCCAATAACGGGGCCTATATAGACATGGCCAACAACTTCCTGTCGGGCCTCACCTCTGTTAACGGCCCCGTCACCTACTCGCGCACCCTGTGGTGGACCGCCTATTCGTGGCAGGTGAACAGCCCCAGCTCGAAGTATTATATGAACGCGGTCAACATCGCCTACACCGTGCCGCACGGCGACTGGCTATTGAACACCTGCTTAAGCAACTACGGCGACCTCTGGTATGTGAACAAGATCGGAGTAGGCGGCAATCCGGGCTTTGGCGCGGCGGCAGGCGGCAAGCTGTCGACGTGGGTGATCATGTCCTGCGAGGTAATTCCCTCGTTTTACGACTTACAGCACAAAGTTGGCGGCGACGGCAACGGCCAACATGCGTTCGACCCCTGGTGGGGCGTGTTCCAGGGCCTGCATAGCGTGGTTGGGTTCCGCACCGTGATGTGGTACCCGGACGATGCCACGAACTATTCCTTTGGGCAGCTCGCCGCTCAGGGTGTCGATGTTGTCTCGGCCTGGTTCCAGGCGGTGGCCGCACACCACGCCAATGAAGGAACCTACCTCGACCCCCACATCAACCAAACCGTGCATTATGATCGCGCCTCGGCAATCGTCGATGCTCGCAACCTTGGCCAGCCGATCTACAACGTGACGCCGCAGTCCAAGGCGACTCAGTTGTGGAGCTTTTGGATGAACAACTAAAACCCAGTCGCGCCGGATCGGCTGGAACGCCTCGTCCAGCCGTGGCCGCCCGGTCGGACTGTCTTTCGGGATGCCCCGCTTGCCCAGCCACCGATCCGCCCGCAGCCAGAGCGGTCGTTTCGATGGCGCCAGCAAAAACGCCGACCAACGGCTCCAGACAAATGTAGGCCGGAATAAGCCCGCTTGCTGGCGTTTCCAGCAAATAGTGGCGAAATGCTGGAATGGTCGCTGCACGACCTTACTCCGGCCTACGACTTTAGGTGATTCCTAGGAGAACATCCCATCAAAAATCTGATCTGCGGGAAAAAAAGATTCCACGAAAGGCACGAAAAACACGAACAAAAGCATGTCTTGTTCGTGCCTTTCGTGTTTTTCGTGGACAATGCTTTTGGTAGTTCCGTAAATCGGGCAACATCTCCACCGTTGCCCCACAATCAAATGTAGTGCGCAACGTGTTGACGCAAAGAAACGCGCCCGACCACACTACAAGCTTCCTTGAGTCTTCAAAATGGTGCATGCATGGTTCAATACACCCAAAAATATTCATAGAACTTTACTTGGTATTTATAAAGCACTGTTCTTAAAATATAAAATATATTGGCATACAATATGCTTTTAAATTAGATAAGCACTTGGGGGTCTGTTAGGGAAGCGATAGAGCCGCCAATGCCTGAGGATGTCATCCTTCAGCGTGGGCAATTCCCTTAAGGTTTTTACTTAGTTAACAAAATTCAATGAGGTAGGCCATGAAATTCGTCGATAGGCTGTTTAACAACGCCGCAAATGACCCTGAGTTTCTTGAAGGTTTTTCCACTGCCGTTTTAACCGGTTTTATGACATTGCTCGTCATCATCATGTTTATCTAGTGATATTCTCGAACGGGCGGTAATTGAAATTACGCCGGGAGTGCAAGGCTTGCCTTGCCTCCACATGCCTTTGCAAGGCTAGCCCTTCCTCCATATGCCTTTGCAAGGCAAGCCTTGCACTCCAGCATCACCTTTAATTGCAAATGTAGACCCTATAACAACGACCTATAAAGCGGAGCGATGCGTGACATTAACCGCTATCATAGGCAGATCGCACCCAAAGCTTTGGAGCTTCAATGTCATTGTTTTTTGCTTACCTATCGGTGGTTGCCGCGCTGGTCTCTGGGCTGGCGGCCTTGGCCACCGACAAGCGGTCCGAACTTGACCGTTTAGCCACTTCGCTGTTGCGCCGATGGCCGAAGCTGCATTCTCGGGCGCAGTCCATCTTCTCTGCAACACATTACGCCGAATACCACCGCAACAGCCTCTTCATACTGCTGGGCGTGTCCGGCGTGAGTGCCGTGCTGGCTAGCGCAATGGCCTTGTTTAGCGGCACGGTGATAACCGACACTTTGCCTTTTGGCCTGCCTTGGCTACATTGGCATATCCGTTTCGATGCACTCTCCGCCTTTTTTTATCTGATAATTGGGCTGGCGTTGATCGCTGTCAGCCTATTCGGGCCGGGTTATGTGCGTGAGTTCGAACACGGCAAGCATTCGCTGTCCGTGTTGGGCTTTTTTACGGGCCTTTTCGTCGCGGGCATGGAACTGGTTTTGCTCGCTGATGATGCGTTTTTCTTCGTCATCGCTTGGGAGTTGATGTCAGTCTCCAGCTATTTTCTAGTGGCTTTCCAACACGAACAGGCCAGCAACCGTCGCGCCGCCTTTCTTTATCTGCTGATGGCCGTCATCGGTGCAATCTCCATCATTCTCGCCTATGGCGTTTTGGCGGGTTTCAGCGGGGGATTGACATTCGATCAATTCAGGTCGGTCAAACTGACCCCGGTTTGGGCCAGTGTCGCGTTTGTGCTGGCATTGATTGGATTTGGCATGAAGGCCGGGCTAGTGCCTTTCCATGCTTGGTTGCCAGAGGCCCATCCGGCGGCACCTTCCCACATCTCCGCACTGATGAGCGGGGTCATGTTGAAGGTCGCAGTCTATGGTTTCATCCGATTTACCTTCGACCTATTGGATGAAGTCTACTGGCAATGGGGGTTGGTCGCGCTTCTATTGGGCACGGCATCCGCCGTGCTGGGCATCCTCTACGCCATGCAGCAACAAAACCTGAAGCGGCTATTGGCTTATTCGTCCGTGGAAAACATTGGCATCATTTTTATCGCGCTAGGGCTGGCGCTGATTTTCTTTAGCAGCGGTCAAGCTCGTTTGGGCACGTTGGGAATCATTGCGGCGCTGATGCATTGTTTAAACCACGCCTTATTCAAAAGCCTATTATTCTTAGGGGCAGGGGCTATTTTGCACAACACCCATGAACAAAGCCTAGAGAACATGGGTGGTTTGATTCACCGTATGCCCAAACTCTCGGGCATCTTTCTGATCGGTTGCCTTAGCATCTCTGCCTTGCCCCCATTCAACGGTTTCGTATCGGAATGGTTGATTTTCCAGACTGCGCTACAAACCGGAAACCTTGATTCCGGCGTGATTCGCAGCCTGATCCCCACCGCCAGCGCTGTGCTGGCACTGACTTCGGCCCTTGCGGCAGGTTGTTTCGTGAATGTTTACGGGGTGGCGTTTTTGGGCCTGCCACGTTCCAAGCATGTCGCGTCGTGCCATGAGGTCAGCCATCAAGGCATGTTGGCAGGGCCGGCTTTCTTGGCGGTGTTTTGCGTATTATTCGGCGTTTTCCCAACGCCGCTGATCGAAACCTTGAATGTTGTCACCGGGCAACTGGTTGGCAGTACGCTGCCACAAGTGTCCGCGCTAGGCTGGTTGTGGGTGTCGCCAGTGGCAAAGGAAGTGGCTTCTTACTCGCCGTTCTTGGTCTTGCTTGGTATTTTGGTAACAGTCAGTGCTTGTTATCAGGTGTTTTATCTGCGTAGCGGTCGTTTGGAATCACGGCGGGCTGACACATGGGATTGCGGCTTCGGCGGACTGAATGCCCGTATGCAATACACCAGCACAGGGTTCGTCATGCCGTTTCGGCGCATTTTCCAGCCAGTTTTCGATGTTGATGAGCGCATTGAAGAGCAAAAATCCGGTCCAGATGGTTTCCATACTGAGCGACTTCGCTATCACTTGCACGTTTCCGATATCTCTTGGGGCTATGTCTACCAGCCAGTGGCCCGGTCTGTCCTCGGCTTGTCACGCTGGGTGAGCCGAATACAAACCGGCAATATACGGACTTACCTCGCGTATTCGTTCTTTACCCTGTTAATTTTGCTTTGGGGAATCAGTTGATGGCTTGGCTACTCGCGTTACTGCAAACCTTGTTGTTCATTGCCAGTGCGCCGATTTTGGCTGGCTGGCTTAAGAAGGTCAAATGCCGCCTGCAAAATCGGCGGGCACCTTCGTTGTTCCAGCCTTATCGGGATCTGCGCAAGTTGTGGCGCAAAGAACCTGTTGTAGCCCACTCGGCATCTTGGATTTTCAAGGCCACACCGTACATTGTGTTGTCTACCACTGTGCTGACCGCGTCCATTATTCCGTTGATTGCAGTCAACCTGCCGACGGCGAAAATCGCCGACGTAGTGGTTCTGATCGGGTTTTTTGCGCTGGGCCGGTTTTTTCTGGCACTGGCGGGTATGGATATTGGCACAGCCTTCGGTGGCATGGGTTCGTCGCGGGAAATGATGGTGTCTTCATTGGCTGAACCTGCGATGCTGATGGCTGTGTTCACCTTGGCGATGAGCGCATCCACAACGAACCTATCGGAGGCGATGAAATATGTGCTAGATACAGGGTTGGTGCTGCGACCCTCGTTCGTATTCGCCATGCTGGGCCTGATGCTGGTGGCCGTGGCGGAAACTGGACGTATTCCAGTGGACAATCCGACTACCCACTTGGAATTGACGATGATTCATGAGGCTATGATCTTGGAATATAGTGGTCGACACCTCGGATTGATTGAATGGGCCAGCCAGATAAAACTGATGATCTATGGGGTACTCATCGTCAACATCTTCATTCCTTGGGGCATCGCGCAGGATTTCAGCTTGCGTTCCCTAGGGATAGGTGCATTGTCATTGGGCCTCAAACTGATAGGGCTCACCGTATTACTGGGTCTTTCGGAAGTGATACTTGCAAAAATGCGGGTGTTCAGGGTCCAGGAATACCTCAGCTTTGCCTATTTGCTGACCTTGTTAGGCATGTTGAGCCACATTATCTTGGAGATACAACACTGATGGAAATCACTCAATTAAGCCACTATCAGCAGGCGATTTTATTGCTTGCGGCACTGATTGCGCTGACCTCTTTTTTAATGCTGGGACAGTCGCGGTTATTGCGTCTGGTATTCATCTTTGCGGTGCAGGGCATATTGCTGTCAATCACCACCGCGTTGGCGGCCGATGTGCTGGATTCTCCCCACCTGTATATTTCGGCGTTGCTGACGCTGAGTTTAAAGGGCATCTTTATCCCCATTATGTTGCAACGCTTGGTGATTAACATGGGTTTACATAGGGACATGGAAACCCTAAAGAACCCTGCGCGGATAATGATGGCCGGGACGGGTTTGATGGTGTTCAGTTATTATGTCTGCCTACCCATCATCAAACTTTCGCCATTGATTACTTTGAATACTATCGCCATTAGCATGGCTGTGGTGTTATTAGGCATGTTGTTAATGATTACCCGAAGGCAGGCCGTGGCCCATGTGGTGGGTTTCATGTCGATTGAAAACGGACTGTTTTTTGCGGCCGTGGTGTCCACTTATGGCATGCCGATGGTGGTCGAACTCGGCATCGCCTTTGACGTGTTGGTGGCGGCGGTGTTGTTTGGAGTGTTTTTCTTCCACATCCGTTCTAGCATTGATTCCTTGGATGTTGACCAATTGAACCGTCTGAGCGAGGTGGAGAAATGATCGCAGCTTACCTGCTACTACTCATTCCTGTAGTCGGGATGGCGGTTTTGTCATGGGTCAACGATAGCCATTTGGCGGGCCGGATCAACATGCGGTTCAATGGCTTGGCCTTGCTGGCTTCGCTATGGTTGGCGGTCGATGTGTTGTTGGAAGGGCCGATTTTGTCCAACAGCCAGATGCTTTATATTGACTCCTTCAATGTCTATCTGATCGCCCTGACTGCTTTCGTGGGTCTGACCACGTCGATTTTTTCCGGCCCGTACATGGCCCACGAACAAGAATTGGGCAAGGTCGGCAAAAAAAGGCTGCGCCTTTATTACACGATGTATCAAGGCTTCATGTTGGCGATGTATTTGGTTTTGACCACCAATAACATGGGCGTGATGTGGGTTGCCATGGAGGGGGCGACACTAGCCACCGTGCTATTGGTCAGTCTTTACCGCACTCCGGAATCGGTCGAAGCGGCGTGGAAATATTTCATTCTCTGCGGCGTTGGAATAGCCCAGGCATTATTTGGCACGGTATTGCTATATTTTGCCGCCGAACAGGTGCATGGAATCCAAGACAATGCGCTGCTGTGGACAGTATTGCATGAACATGCGAGCGCACTTAACCCCGGCGTGATGAGTATCGCTTTCGTGTTTTTGTTGGTTGGCTACGGCACTAAGATCGGGCTGGTCCCCTTGCATAATTGGTTGCCGGATGCCCATTCGGAAGGCCCGACCCCGATGTCGGCCATCCTGTCAGGCTTACTGCTTAATGATGCCCTCTATGCCGTGGTTCGCTGCAAGATGCTGGTGGATGGTTCACTGGGAAACCATGAGGCTGGTAATTTGATGATGGGTTTCGGGATGCTGTCTTTCTTAGTAGCCGTGCTGTTTTTGCATAGGCAGACTGACATCAAGCGGTTGTTTAGTTACTCGTCCATCGAGCATATGGGGCTGATGACTTTTGCCTTCGGCATAGGTAGCCCATGGGCCACGTTCGCCGCGCTGTTTCATATGACCACCCACTCACTGACCAAGTCGGCGATTTTTGTCACTGTGGGTTATGCCTCCCAGTTGGCCAAAACCCAGCGGATTGAGAAAATCCGCGGACTCCTCCATACCCAGCCCGCCATTGGCTGGGGGTTATTGATAGGCACGGTTGCCATTGCCGGTTTTCCGCCGTTTGGGGTATTTGCAAGCGAGTTCTTGGTGCTTATTGCCACCATGCATGATTATCCTTGGCTGACACCCCTGTTGTTGCTCGGCATAGGCATAGCCTTTGCCGGACTGTTCCGCAAAATACAGCCGATGGTTTTCGGGGACATTCCCAAAGGGCAATTGCCCATCCGTGCCAATATGTTGCCAGTCATGATTCATCTCGGAATCGTGCTATTACTGGGGCTTTCCATCCCTGTTTTTCTGGGTAATTGGTTTAATCAGGCAACCCATCTTATCTCGGGGAAATTCCCATTATGAACGAGACTAACGAACTAGCCCATGACGTGGCATTAAGCATGGAACCTGCTGCGCATTTTCACTTGGAACTTTCCAACCGTGGGGTTGAGTTCCAAGCCATAAGCCCAAGCCCGTTGTTGCCCACACAATTTCTGGAAGTCGCCAAACCCGGCGATTGGGGTAAGGTGGCATCTGTTGCAAAAGACCAAGCTTGGCGTTGGGTGGCCGGCTGGGCGGAGGATGAAGGGAACTTGTTTTCCGTTAGCGTCTGCCTTGAATTGCAAGGCACTTATTTAGTGCTGCGAACCCGGACTGACGGCGGAAACCCCTTTCTTCCCTCACACGCGCCTTATTTTGTTTCGGCAAACCGTCCTGAACGGCATATGCGCGATATGTTCGGCATCAAGTTTACCGGTCATCCCGACCCGCGCCGCTGGACCCGTCATCAAGCTTGGGACAGCGAAACCTATCCCTTGCGTCATGCTTTTCCCAAGGAAGGCCAGTCACCAGGGCAAACCCCTCCCGACAAGGACTATCCTTTTTTCAAAGTCGAGGGCCATGGCGTTTTTGAAATCCCTGTGGGTCCGGTGCATGCGGGGATCATTGAACCGGGGCATTTCCGTTTTCATGCGGTGGGGGAAACCCTGCTGAACTTGGAGGAACGGCTGTGCTATGTACATAAAGGCATAGAAAAAATAGCCGAAGGCAGGACTGCGGAAAGTTTGGCGCGTCTGGCCGGCAGAGTCTCTGGCGATACCACGGTGGGGCATGCCTTCGCCGCCTGTTTGGCGATGGAACGTGCCGCCGGTTTGGAGGTTCCACTCCGGGCCTCATTCATACGCGGTTTGTTGGTCGAACTGGAAAGGGTCATCAACCACCTGTGGGACATGGCCGCGATTTGCAACGATGTTGCTTTTGCCTTCGCCTATTATCAATTTGGTCGTCTGCGTGAACTATGGCTGCGTGATAATCAAGCCCTATTCGGGCATAGGCTGCTGATGGACAGGATCGTACCGGGCGGTGTCAATGTCGATGTCACCCTTGAGTCGTCCGAGCGGATCACTAAATCCATCAAGTTCTTGCGTCGGGAATTAAGCGAACTAGTCACGATTCACGACCAAAATTCCTCACTTGAAGACCGCCTCGTTGCCGCCGGCCACTTACGGGTGGAAGATGCCCAAACATTAGGTGCCCTTGGGTTTGTCGGGCGGTCTAGCGGACAGTCTTTTGACGTGCGCAAAGACGCGCCCTATTCGCCTTATGACCAATTGGAGGTGACAGTGCCTGTCGAAAACCAAGGCGATGTGGCTTCCCGTTTCTGGGTTCGCTACAAGGAACTGTGGGTGGCTTTGAAGCTGATAGAACAGTTGCTGGAAAAAATGCCGGATGGTGAAATAGCCACGCCTTGGGTGAGTCCTCCACCGGATGCCGAAGGCTTGGGGCTTGTGGAAGGCTGGCGCGGGGAAATCCTTAGCTACGTCCGTTTTGGCGAGGATGGCAAAATTAGCCGTTATTACCCGCGAGACCCCAGCATTGTCAACTGGCCTGCCTTGGAGAAACTAGTCCTCGGCAATATCGTCCCCGATTTTCCAGTATGCAACAAATCGGTGAATGGCTCCTACTCGGGCAACGACTTATAAAGGTAACGTCATGTTTGGCATCTATCGAAAAATCCTAACCACTGGCGTGTTGACGGAAAAATTTGCCAGGAAAAAACGGGCAACGCAACAGGTCGCCCTTGAAAGCCGGGAAACCGGGATTGATGAGCTTGGCAAGAAATTGCAAGCCACGATTGATAAGCGCTTTGCCGGCAGTCTGCACATCCGCCAAGTGGATGCCGGCTCCTGCAACGGTTGCGAGTTGGAAATCCACGCCCTCAACAACGTCTATTATGACATTGAGCGTTTCGGTGTGCATTTCGTCGCTTCGCCCCGGCATGCCGATGTGTTGTTGGTCACTGGACCAGTTTCCCGGAATATGGAAGCGGCCCTGCGGCGCACTTACGAAGCGACCGCCAACCCTAAATGGGTCATCGCTGTGGGCGATTGCGGGGCTTGTGGCGGCGAGTTCGGCGTTTCCTATGCCAGTTGCGGCGCAGTTGCCAACGTGATCCCGGTCGATGCGGTGGTCCCCGGATGCCCACCGACCCCACTTGATCTGATGCGGGGGATTTTGGACTTGTTTTCTTGCTGAATTATCCTCCCGGACTTGTGTATAACGATGAGCGTCGGAGCTTTGGAGCCAGCCAAACTTCTTTCGGGAAGTTGTTTTTCACCAAATCCTAAGCCGTTGAATATTTGTCTTATCTGAGGGATTGAGTCTTTTACGTTGCGTCGTTGCGTCGTTGCGTCGTTGCGCCGTTGCGTGAAACTTTCTTTTTGCTTCCTCGCCATACTGTTTGACCGTGCCGTTGAGAAAAGATTTTTTTGACTCACGCAACGGCGCAACGTTAAGAGCCATACATCGATTTGCCTGTTCGGAAATCGCCTTGGTGGTCACGTATTTGCTGCATCAATGTAAGGTTTCCGATAAAGTCTTTTTTTTGTTATACCATAATGCTAATCAATTCTTTCCTGTAAGAAAAAAATTCGGATATATTTGTACCATGCCGAGGCGAAATTTTATTTGCCTTTTGGCATAGGGCAATGACGAGTCGCCGCACTCCATAGAATTGATATAGACTGGGATAACACAACATGCAAAGCGTTCAAGACATTGTACGCCTCGCCAACGAGGCAAGAAAACGAATCAAAGAAATTTCACCAGACGAGTCCTTCGCACTGGTCGGCTCTGGAGCCATACTGATAGATGTGCGCGAAGAAAAGGAATTCAAAGCAGGCAGCATAGCCGGCGCAATACACATCAGCCGCAGCCAGCTTGCAAGCCATATTAATGCTGCCGTGCCCGACAAGTCTACGCCTATCGTCTGCTTCTGTGCCGTTGGCCATCGCTCCGCCATTGCCGCAGACACTTTGCAGCAACTGGGTTATCGGAACGTCACGTCAATGGCAGGGGGATTGAAGTCCTACTTGGTGAGTTCATCCGACCGCAAAAGTGCTTAACTACAACGGGGACACCCTTCGCCGCGATCTGGTGGCCGGTGCGACAGTCGCTGCGATTGCCATTCCGCAGGCAATGGCCTATGCGCTGATTGCCGGTGTCGATCCCCGGTTCGGTCTTTACTCTGCCATCGTGGTGACGGTAATTGCCTCCGTCCTGGGTTCATCTTCCCATCTGATCAATGGGCCGACCAACGCTATTTCGCTGCTAGTTTTCGGTGCGCTGGTCGGGTTTGATGAGCGTTTCGCCACTTATCAGGCGATGTTTTTGTTGGCGATCCTAGTTGGCATCATCCAAATATTGATAGCGGTCTTCAAACTTGGCGACCTGACGCGGTATGTCTCCGAATCGGTCATCCTAGGGTTCATGGCGGGTGCCGGTGTGTTGGTGGCGGTTGGACAGGTCGGCAATTTCCTAGGTGCGGCCAAAAAGGGAACCGGTGACCAGTCAGTGCTAGTGCAATTGTGGGAAACGCTTACCCACGGTGGGCCGTTCAATCCGCGTGCCATCGGCCTAGGTGTGGGGACCATTGTATTGGTGTTGCTACTGCGACAATTAATCAACCGGCACAAACTACCGCAGATGGACATGCTGTTGGCATTGATTGCCGCCTCCTTAGTGGCCGCATTCTTCAATTGGTCGATACCGGGTGCGGATGGCAAGACAGTGATATCGGTGGTTGGCAAGGTTCCCGCCGCATTACCGTCGTTCCACATTCCAGAAATTAACGTCGAATGGTTGGCAAAACTGTTTAACGGTGCCATCGCAATTTCCTTGCTTGGGTTGCTGGAAGCCCTTGCCGTCGCGAAATCCATCGCCACTTACACGCGCCAGCCTCTCGACTACAATCGCCAGTGCCTAGCCGAGGGTGTGGCCAATCTCGGCGGCGGCTTTTTCCAGTGCTTGCCGGGCTCCGGTTCGCTGACACGTTCGTCGATTAATTACCAAGCCGGGGGCATTACCCGAATGTCCGGCATCTACTCGGGGATAATCGTCGCTATTGTGGTGCTTATGTTCGGGCCTTACGCCTGTTTCATTCCCAAATCCGCACTGGCTGGTCTGCTTTTCATCACTGCGGCCCGGTTGATTGACTGGAAACGGCTGGCTTATGCGCTGCGGGCATCACACTTCGATGCGGCATTGGTCCTGGTGACGGCTTTTTCGGCAATCTTCATCAGCGTCGATGAATCCATCCTTATCGGTGTGGGCCTTTCGATCATACTGTTTGTTCCCCGCGCCTCCAAGTTGACGGTCAGGGAGCTTATTGTCACGCCCGAGCGGGTTGTCCGCGAGCGTCTGCCGCAAGACCCCCCGGCGAATTCAGTATTGATTTACGATCTAGAAGGCGAACTATTCTTCGGCGCAGCCCCGGAGTTGGACCGTTACTTGGATAATTTCAAGGATAATTTGGTTAATTCAGGCATTCGCTGCATCGTGTTACGTTTGCGGCGTACCCGCAACCCGGACATGGTGGCAATCGAGCATTTGGAACGCTTTTTGCATGATACCGAAAAGCTCGGTGTCATGGTCATTTTGGCAGGTGTCCGCCCCGATCTGGCGAAGATACTGGACAACGCCCACTTTCCAAGTTGGCTACCCGCCGACCGAGTCTTTCCAGAACAAAATGAACAATACTCTGCCACCCTTGATGCAGTGCGCTATGCTTACAAGCTGCTAGGCCAAAATGGTGTGGAAACTACACACGGTCAAGACGCTGAGGAAGAATTTTATTATATGATTTAGTATTTAAGAACCGACATACTCGTTTAGAATTTCTTTTTCAGCTTCTAGCCAATCCTGTTCCTCATAACCCGGTGCAAATCCTCTTTTTAAGGCTTTTTCGTAGGCAGCTATGGCGATTAACTGCTGAATTTCTTCTTCGGTGTAGAGTTGCCCGGTTGGCGGTGAAGATTCGTCGGATTTAGCTGTCTCGGCAATTTCCAGCCCTAATTCCTCACTGTCTAACGGAAGTTCGGGGGTTAAAACGGGTTCATTTACAGCTTGCTTTGGTTTTGCTTGAGTGGTCATGATGTTTCCTGTTTGATTCAAATTACATCTTTCTTAGGTGGGTTTGATGGTGTTGACTCATAGTTGTCCGTTGAGTTTAGCAATCATTCCATCTGGCTGTACTGGCTTAGGATGGGCTGGTACGACCTCGCGACCACCCTGGCCTTGATTGCTTCGCGCATCGTTGCATATTGCCTTCAGGTCATTGTTAAAACGCTTGGCGTATTCCTCGCGAACTTTGTGAATGTCGTCGATAATGGTATCAGTAGCCATCTTGTCATGCCTTTATCGGGCTTCATCACTCATATTCTCTCCTTTGCTTTAGTCAACATACGCGATTGATGGGTTTCGCAAGCTCAGCCCATCTACGGATCTTCACCTTTATGTGCAGCCCGTGGTAGTCATTTCTGCTGTAGATCCTGGCTGATTGCCAGAGGGAAATCCCCTTGTGCAGTGTTTTCTAAAGAGAATGTTTGATTTCCAATAATCTCATCGACTTTCTCAGGCGTTAGTCCTGCCAAGAGCAATTGCTGGCGTAAATTAGCAATTCGACGCTCAAAAGCCTCTCTTGCTTGGGCAATACCATCAACGATGAACTGCGCGTTGAAATCGTCAGCCAAATCGTAAAATTGAACGTTCGATACACATTTCTCGAACCAAGAAAATCTGATCGCAATTTCTTGGAGTGCAAGAGTGCCATGCGCTTGACGAATACCAACTTCGCTCAAGTATACAGTGCCTTGAATGTTGTTGAATCTGTGCTTGGAAAGAACTCGCCGGATATCGGCATAAGCGTTTTGCCAACTTGGGTTGTGATAGTGTTTTTCAAGACACTTTGTATCAAGATCAAAAACAATTAGACAACGATCCATAGACATTCCTTATTCACTATATTTGACGTAGCCATGATTGGCGGGGGGTTAAAGCATTCTATTACGCACATCTCTTTACCACATGTGATTTTGCGAACAAAACCAGCATTGATTTCTCCTGAAACGCCCGAGTTGAGGGGCGCGGGCGGACGGACTCCCAGAAAACAGGTTAAAGCATAACCCCGCGTCCCCTCGAATGCCGGGTTAGGCTCTTGGCTCTTGATCTTGCTTTTGATCTTATTACCATTCGGCGCAATACGCGGAGTACCGCTATTGCGCCCGCGCTGTTTGTTCTGTCATTGCCAATCACACCTAACGTAGAAGTAACGGATGCTGCGCGGCTTTATCGCGTAGCGTCCCTGTTGACTGCTGGATTGGGCTCTGCCAAGGACTTGATGATAATTAAGTTCTTTGCCCCAAAAGAGCCAGAGAGCGTTTGCCCTTCTTCTGGCTCCAGCACACCTAGCAGTTCTTGCGCAAGTTCTGATGATCTATCTTTGTAGAAAAATGCGAACGAGCCGATAGACGGGAGTAATGCATTTTATAATAGGTCCGAGGGCGGGTTAAACGCCCCAGCACCCGAAATAGTTGGTCGCGTTGAGAGCAAGAACCACTGTTCGAGATTTGCGGAGAATGATCTTCCGAAAACACAGTTCAGTGTTGCCCTTTCAGATTTGGCTTGCAGATAGGTTAGTCGTACATGGCGAGAAATTTGCGAGTAAGTGACTATCATAAGATCACTTAACTCACAACGAGCCTGTGTTCGCGCGTAGGAGCCATTACCCGCAAACTTAACCTGATGTGAGGTTCCGTGGTATTCCTCAATTTGAAACTGACCGCTCAATTCCACCAAGGCTGAGTGCAATGCCTGAAATAGTGGAATTTCGTTATGGGAGAAACCGTGCGTTAGTGATCGGAATCTGACATCAAATTTACTGGCGAAGGCAATTGCTGGATCAACCATCATGTCTCCATATAGGTAAAGCCCAATTAAATTAAATACCCCAACAGGCATCTTTGTTTGCACCTACATGGGTTTATAATTCAAACATTATGCCCCCATTCCCTTGTTTGTCAATGCCGTCTTTTTCTCGCATGAATCGTCTGCTTGAGTTCGGTTTATTGCTGCCTGCTCCACAACCGCATCAACGTATACCTTGCCAACTCTATTGCCTATCCCCGATTTTTTTGCCATGCTAGAACAACATAAACGCAACAACCCATAGAAATCGGAGAAAACACATGCCAGACAGCCTGACTTTGCACTGCATCGCCAAGCGCCATTCCGGTTACTGGTCGGCCCGCTGCCTGGATTTCACCCTTTACGCGGTCGGCGAAACCTTTGACGAAGCCAAAGCCAAGCTTGACGCACAAATCATGGAGTACCTGTATGATGCAATTGATGGGGAAGACAGGGAGTTTGCCCCGCAACTGCTACTCCGGCGCGCCCCGCTGCGTGACTGGGTTGAATATTACGCCATCTTTGCCATGACCCGCTTCAAGTGGCTGAGTCGCATCGCCTATCCAAAACTGATCGACCTGGCATTGCCGCCGCCGCCCTATCGCCACGCATGAGCAGGCATCACCCGCCGCTGACTTGCGCCCAAGTCAAGGCCATTTTGAAGGTGCTTGGTTTTGAGCCAAGACCGCAAAAAGGCACGTCCCACGAACATTGGGTGAAACGGCAGGGTGGGCAATTATTCAAAGTGACGGTGGATTGCCCAAAACAACCGTTCGGCCAAGACCTGATACGCTACATGGCCCGTCAAGCTGGGGTCAGCGTGAAAGATTTCTACGCCGCGCTGTCTTAGCCTGATGCCGTGGCTTTGCACAAAACGATAACGACGAATTTTCCGGTTTCGCTGGACTTGTGTATAACGATGAGCGGAGACCATGGGAACGATGAAAAGGTATTTTAATTTTACAACCGAGAGGTGTTAATTACAGCGTTTTCATTTTCTAGTGTAACTAAAAATGACAGATTTTCAAGCAAGTCTTTGATTTAACATGATACCTTGGGTAAGCCTGCCTGCTATCAAGTAATTATTTGATGTTGAAAACGCTGATTATGAAACTCCCTCCCAACCCTGACTTCCGGGACGACCTTCTGGCGGATCAGAAAATCCCCAAAAGGTTCATCCTTTAACCGTTCCTTCCCATACCGCTCTATCAGCGGGGTGAGTTCACTGACAATCTCGTCTTCGGTCAGGCTTTCTTTATATAGCTTGTTCAAGCGCTCACCGGTGAATCCTGCCCCTAAATACAGGTTGTAGCGGCCTGGGGATTTTCCCACCAAGGCAATTTCGCCTAGATAAGGCCGGGCGCAGCCATTGGGGCAACCGGTCACCCGAAGATGGATCGTTTGTTTTTCCAAGTCCGCTTCTTTCAATAGGGGTTCCATGCGATCCAGTAGCCCCGGCAAGAATCGTTCACTTTCCGCCATTGCCAAACCGCAAGTGGGAAAAGCCACGCATGAAATAGCGTGAAGCCTAAGTGCCGTCCAATTGTCTGGGACGGGAATTCGATATTCTTTCAGCAAAGCTTGAATTTTGGGTCTATTGGCTTTGCTGACGTTGGCGATGATTAAATTTTGGCTGGCAGTCAGTCGGAAATCGCCATCGTGGATTTTGGCGATCTTGCGCAAGCCAGTCAGCCAAGCGGTTTCTTCTGTGTCCTTGATCCTTCCCGACAGGATGCACAGGGTCAAATGCCAGCGCCCTTGTTTGTCCTTCACCCAACCGACGCGGTCGCCGCTTTCGGTGAAGGCGTAGGGGCGGGGCGGAGCCAATTCAAATCCTAATCGCACTGTCAGTTCATCTTTGAACCATTCCGTACCCCGATCATCTAGGGTGTATTTGAAGCGGGCGTGTTTGCGGTTGCTGCGATCGCCAAAATCGCGTTGAATGCCAATGATCTGCTCCGTCACTGCCAACACTTGTTCCGGCAGGCAGAAGCCGATGACTTCGCCTAGGCGGGGATAAGTGGTTTTGTCGCCGTGGGTCATGCCCATGCCGCCGCCGACGGACACATTGAAGCCTGTGAGTTGGTCTTTTTCCACAATGGCAATCAGCCCCAAATCTTGGGCTAACACGTCTATGTCGTTGAAGGGTGGAACCGCCACGCCGATTTTGAACTTGCGCGGTAAGAACGTCTTGCCGTAAAAAGGTTCCTCCTCCTGCGGGGAACCGGCGACTTGTTTTTCATCCAGCCAAATTTCGTAATAGGCCCGAGTATTTGGCAAAAACTTATCGCTTAGGCGTTTGCTCCACTCGTAGACTTCCCCATGGACAGGCGATAAATAGGGATTGTTATGGCAAACTACGTTCCGGTTGATATCGCCGCAGGCACCGATGGTGTTCAGCAAGGCATGGTTGATCTCGGCGATGGTTGCTTTGAGGTTGCGCTTGAACACGCCATGGAACTGGAATGTCTGCCGGGTGGTGATGCGCAAACTCGCGTTGGCATATTTGCGGGCTAGCTTGTCCAATTGCAGCCATTGTTCCGGCGAGCAAATCCCGCCGGTCATGCGCAAGCGGATTAAAAAAGAATGGAGCGGCTCCAGCTTTTGGCGGTGGCGCTCGTTGCGTAGGTCCCGGTCATCCTGTTGGTAAGTCCCATGGAACTTAAGCAATTTGGCATCGTCTGCCGACACGGACCCGGTTGCCGCATCGGCCAGACTTTCCACTATACTGCCGCGCAGAAAGCGACTTCGTTCTTTGAGTGCTTCATCTTCACTGAGGGTTTTTTTTTCGCTGGTCATATCAGTAAATGTCCCGTTGATAGCGTTTATCCGCTTGCAGTGTCTTGATATAGTCTATGGCCTCCTCACGGGTTTGGCCGCCTTCTTGCACAACCACATTGACCAGTGTCTCATGTACATCCGTTGCCATGCGTTGAGCTTCGCCGCAGACATAAAAATAAGCGCCTTCCTGCAACCAGGCATAGAGTTCCCGGCTGTTTTCCAGCATCCGGTGCTGCACATAGACTTTTTCATCGGTATCGCGGGAAAATGCCACATCAAGGCGCGTCAGCAGTCCATTTTTGCGGTACTCCAGCCATTCGCGCTGGTACAGAAAGTCAGTGTTGAAGTGCCTGTCGCCGACCCGATAGTTCCGCGTATTTTTCTAGGAACGGGCGTGTCAGGGTGGTGATCTCAAAGTCATTTGAGAAGGCTTGTTCCAAACTGGTCTCAATGCCGTTCGCGCCAAGCACTGTCGCGCTGCCACTTAGCTTAAGAGATTCCAATAATTCGTTGACCCGTTGCGGCCAATTGCGGACGACTACGCCCAGCGAATCCCCCGGTTCGTAGCGGATCCCCGAATCGGCGATGGACAGTTCGATATGCCGCACGTCTTTGCTGGAGCCATGCCCGGTCAGACGGATATTTTCCAGCAACTTTGCTTGATACGGGTTTTTTTTGGAATAAGTGCCAGCTAAGACCGGCTCGGTTTTCAAAACCGAGTCGGTCTGCGCGTAATGGGTTGACTGAAGCTTGGTCAGGACAGTTTCAATCCAAGTTGCGGCGGTATCCTCGTAATCCACATCGCAGTCCACGCGGGACAAAAGTCGGCTTGCACCGAGTTCAGCCAAGCGTTCGTCGATGTCGCAACCGGTTTTGCAAAAGTGTTCGTAGCTCGAGTCGCCCAAGGCCAGCACAGAGAATTGGGTGCCATCCAGTTTAGGCGCTTTCTTGCCAAACAGGAATTCATGGAAGGCGAGCGCATTGTCAGGCGGGTCACCTTCACCGTAAGTACTGACGACGATCAACAGATGGCGGTCACGCTTGAGTTGGGCAGTTTTGTAGCTGCCCATGCCTTCGATACGGGCAGGGAAGCCATTGTCCATCAGGCGCGAGTGGAGCAAATGGGCGAGTTTCTCGGCATTGCCAGTCTGCGAGCCGAACAGCACGGTGATTTCGGGCTTTGCATCAATCTTTGCGGGTTGCGGAGATTCCACCGACACCGGCTGTTGCCGGGCTGCGCTGAATCCCGCCCAATAGCCGTTGAGCCACACCAGTTGTTCGTGGGTTACGCCTTCCACCAACTGGTTCAACGCTTCCCATTGAGACGGGGTCAACGGATTTACAAGATTGCTCATGTTAATAGTGCCACCTGATTAGCAAGTTGTTTCAGCAAAGCCCAAAACGCCTCATTCCGGCATGGATCGCCGGAATCTAGGCTCCATGGACGGCGGGGTTTGTGGGCATCCCTGCAATCTGGATTCCTGCGGTCCATGCCGGAATGACGGAATAGCTGAGTCATCTTTCTAATCAAGTAGTGCCATGGAGAGGGGTGCGATTAAAAGTGATGCGGGAGTGCAAGGCTTGCCTTGCGTTGGGGTGAGCAAGCAAGGCAAGCCTTGCACTCCCGGCGAAATTTGAAGCATTGCCGAGTTCGTGTGCATCACTTTTAATCGCACCCCATGGAGAGTTGATTGCCGTTTACCTGGACATCCTTGCCATAGATGTCATCAATTTTGCGTGCGCAATCTTGCGCCTGCTCCGGTGCTTTGAACAGTCCGGTCAGCAATCCGTCAGTTTTGCGCATACATCCGTCAAATGCGCGGACCATTTGTTCAAAGGGTGTTTCCATCAACAGCGTTTCGCGGACGATCCGCCCGTCGAGATAATAGAAGGTGCGGTATTCGCGGACCAACACGTAATCCTCGGATGAGGACGGTTTGACGTATTCAAATGCCTTGTAAATGATAGGCTTCGCAGGTTCTTCATTTCCTGTGGAGGCCAGATTGGTCGATTGTTCGTTCATCTTAATTGATATCAGTTAGTAAATAAACCATTAAACAATTAATCATAAAATTAGTAAAATGTGTAGAATAGACAAAATTATCTACACTTGAAAGAATAAAAAGTTATTTACTTATTCATTTTTATTATAAAACAATGAAAATAAGGATAAATGCTGCCGAGAGAGCCTCTACAGAAAGCAAATATCATCCGCTATAGCGGAAATAATTCTTTTATATAAGAATTATGCAGGCATTAATTAATTTTTTTGTTAAGTCAGTTTGCAATGCAGTTCAGAATGTTCTATATTGCCAAGCTTAAAAGGATAGGTCAGAAAGGATGTGCCGGGAGTTGTGGATAAAGGATTTTTTTCGGGCCACTGACCACCCTTAGCAGATTTTACAGCGTAGTTATTGTTCAGAGTGTTATTAATGATAATTAATGGTATTAATCAAGCCATTATTGGTTGAATGAAAGCCATAAATCATCAAGTAATTATGTGTTGTTCAACACGCTGTATTGTGATGTTCCGTTTTTTGCTTTACTTGTTTAGGAGATAGTAAAAATGTCTGATATAACCGACTACAACGAACCCCGCAACACCTTGGGCGAAAGGGCCGCTAGACAGCTTGCCAACGCCACCAAGACGCATGCGCAATGGGTGGGCATCTCCCCCCGCTGGCTGGTTTCCTTCCTGCCGTGGACACCGGTGGAAGCCGGCATTTACCGGTTGAACCGGGTCGTTGAGGATGAGTCACCCGCCGATGTCGAATGCAGCCCACTCGGTGACGCAGTCCTGCCTGAGACCTTCGTCAACTATGACGAGCACCCCCGCGAATATTTCCTCAATGCGGTGACCACGGTGCTGGACATCCAGACCCGCGTCTCCGACCTGTACAGCCGCCCTATCGACCAAGTCCGTGAGCAGTTGCGCATCATCATCGAGAAAGTCAAGGAAAAGCAGGAAGCGCAGTTGATCAACAACGCCACCTACGGCTTGATTCCCAACGCCGCGCCGTCGCAGGTCATCAAAACCCGCAAGGGAGCGCCGACCCCGGACGACCTGGACGAGTTGATCACCAAGGTTTGGAAGGAACCCGCGTTTTTCCTCGCCCACCCGAAGGCGATTGCTGCTTTTGGCCGTGAAGCCACCCGTCGCGGTGTGCCACCGCCCACGGTCACTTTGTTCGGTTCGCCGTTCATCACTTGGCGCGGCATTCCGCTGGTCCCGAGTGACAAGTTAGCCATTGACGAAGACAACAAAACCAAAATCTTATTGCTGCGCACCGGTGAGAAGAAGCAGGGCGTGGTCGGTTTGTTCCAGCCAGGGCTTCCGGGCGAAGTCAGCCCCAGCCTGTCGGTCCGCTTCATGGGCATTAACCACAAGGCGGTGGCTTCCTATTTGGTCTCGTTGTATTGCTCCCTGGCCGTCCTGACCGAAGACGCCTTGGGCGTGCTCGAGGATGTCGATGTGAGCCATTACCATGAGTACAAATAACCCCTTGTTAGCCTCAGGCGCGGACTTGCCGGGTTTGCAGGGCGAGCTCGGCGGTGCGCCCGTCATTGCGGATGCACCGGCGGGTTTGCCTAGCGTGGAGACTTTAACCCAATTGGCCAACGCCCTATTCGCGGCGTTGCCGGGAAGGCCAGCGGTACCAGGCACCGCTGCCGACATCCCCTCCGCGCCGCCTGTATCGGCTTTGCCTTCTGTTCCGCTGCCGATTCCCGGCGGCGAGGCAGCCTCGCAACCGGTGGCCGGGTACGTTCCGCCGACATCGGGGTTTTCCCCGCCGTCGGATGCGGAACTGCGCGCCGCCCCCGCTTCGTTGGCGGGCTTCGGCGGGGTGCCTTCGCCGGCGACGTCGGCAAGCCCACCCGGTGAGCCGTCGTATTACTTCCTTGAACCGGATCATGCAGCATTGCCTGGGGCGGCGGTGGGCTTCGGCCCATCATCTGCCTCCCGGCTGGAGTCTGGCGCGCTGCCGACTACCCCGTCGCCGCCTGCCGCTTTTGCACAGCCTGCCGAACCGAGCTTAAGTTCGGTGCCTGGCGGAGCGGCGGGGCTTGCGTCGATAGGGGGTGCGCCCTTGTCCGCCCCGTTTGCCTTCCGGCCCGAGCTCGTACCCGACACAAGCCCAATCCCGTTGGGGGGCGGATCGTCTGCGCCTACGACAGTGCCGCCGGTCACGTTGCAGCAAGAGGCCGGTGCATTGCCACCCGCAGTGGCAGTGCCGCCGCTGGCGGCTGCCGCCCCTTCCGCCGAAGTTGGCGGTCCGCGTGGGTCACTGGGAGGGCCGGGTTTGCAGCCGCTGGCGGGTGTGCCAGCAGGGCAGTCGTTTTACTTTCTGGAAGAGGCCGGACCGCACTATGGCAGCGGTACGCCCGATTTGAACATCGAAAGTTTCGAATTCAACAACGGGTTATCTAACGTGGAAACCAGCGCGTACCCGTTCGACACGCGGCTGGCTGGGGCGGAGCCTAGCGGCCAACCGGCAACGGTTGAGAAAGTGCCGACGGGCGGCGCACCTTCTGTAGTGCCCGGAAATGCATCGGTCACCCATCCACTGCGGGCCGACACCCCGCCGTCTCCGGCCATCACCGGGGTTGGACCAGGCTAAAGGAGAATCGACATGACCACAGCGATACCCACCGGAACTTCCTCCGCAACAACTGGACCCCTAGGCGAGGGTTTGCCCGACCCCGATGTGATCGCCCGGCTTGCCAATGAACTGTTCGCGGCATTGCCCGGTCATCCTCAAGATGCCCTGCCGCAGGCTCCGTCCAGCGAAACGCTGAATACCGCAGGTGTACCCGGCATCCAGGCGTTTCCGGCGGATGCCAGCCTGCCGGCTTCGTCCGCGCCCGGTGAAGCCGAGCTACGCGACCTGCCCGCATCGTTAGCCGTCCCGTCAGGGTCGGCTGTTCCTGCGGGGCTGTCCGCCAAGCCGGCTTTGCCTGACATTCCGGGTTTTTACTTTCTGGAACGTGAGCAACCCACGCCAACGGCCACTCAGGAACTACCGGGTTCCCATGCCTTTGGCTTGGGGAGTGGTGTCCCAGGGTTGGAGACGGATGTCCGGCCTTTCGACCCGCATGCGGTGCGCCGGGATTTCCCTATCCTTAACGAACAAGTCCATGGCAAGCCATTGATTTGGCTAGATAATGGCGCGACCACGCAAAAGCCGCAGTCGGTTATTGACCGGCTCAGCTACTACTACGAGCATGAGAACTCAAACATCCACCGCGCCGCCCACGAACTGGCGGCGCGTTCCACCGATGCCTATGAAGGTGCTAGGGAAAAGGTCAGGCGTTTCATCAACGCCCCCTCGCCTCGCAGCATCGTCTTCGTGCGAGGTTCCACCGAGGGCATCAATCTGGTTGCCCAAAGCTGGGGCCGTCGCAACCTAGTCAAGGATGACGAGATTGTCATCACTTGGTTGGAACATCATGCCAACATTGTGCCTTGGCAGCAGTTGTGCGCCGAGAAGGGCGCAGTCTTGCGCGTCGCCCCGGTGGACGACACCGGACAGATCATTCTGGAGGAGTACGAGAAACTGCTGAATGCCCGGACCCGTATCGTCTCGCTCACCCATGTGTCCAATGCGCTGGGTACGATCACCCCGGCTCGCGAGATGATTGCCATGGCCCACCGACACGGTGCGAGGGTGTTGTTGGATGGTGCGCAAAGCGTCCCGCACAAGCGCATTGACGTGCAGGAATTGGACTGTGACTGGTTTGTGTTCTCCGGGCATAAGATGTTCGCTCCGACTGGCATCGGCGCCGTCTTCGGAAAAGAGGATTTGCTCAACGAGACTCCGCCTTGGCAGGGTGGCGGCAACATGATCGTCGATGTCACTTTTGAGAAAACCGTCTACCAGCCCGCTCCAGCGCGTTTCGAAGCGGGCACGGGCAACATTGCAGATGCGGTCGGGTTGGGCGCAGCCATCGACTACCTAGATCGGATCGGCATGGAGAACATTAGTCGTTACGAGCATTTGCTACTGGAATATGCCACGGGATTGCTTAACCTAGTTCCGGGGCTGCGCATCTATGGCACGGCGCGGGAGAAGGCCGGTGTGCTGTCCTTCACCTTGGCCGGGTTTGAGAGTGAAGAGGTCGGCAAGGCGCTTGATCGTGAGGGTATCGCGGTGCGGGCAGGACACCACTGCGCCCAGCCTATCCTGCGCCGGTTTGGTGTGGAAACCACGGTCAGGGCATCAATGGCGTTGTACAACACCTGCGAGGATATTGATGCCCTGGTTGCCGCACTGCTGAAAATCCGCAGTGAACGGGGCGGATAGGAAGTCGATGCTGTTGGGTTAGCCCCCCCTTAATGGGGGATTGCCATGAAAGTACGGATAACATCCCTGGGAGGGATGTTATCCGTGGATTGCCGTTGGCACTACTTCGTTAGGGGTGTCGATACGCATTGACATGGATATTGGGAGGCAAACGTTGTCACACCTTTAACCTAGGGGGAAAGTCCGGGATGATGGCAGGGCAATCGCACGAAGCTCTAACTGTCTGAATTTATTGACAATCAATAATGACCAAAATTTGGTCATCTCAATATAAATCAATCTGTTAGCAATCCTTCATGCGATTGGCCTGGGGATGATGGCGAGAAAAAGGCAGGGAAGCCTCTAACTATTTCGATTTGAATTGTTCAATAATCGCTTGCCGAATTCCCCTACCTTCTACCAAATACTTTTTTATTGTTGAAATATTGTCATTAGTTATCATTATTTGGCCTTCAAATATTTCTGATTTTTTATAGCCAATAGTTCGCTCTGATGTTGATTCATTCCTGTGTTGCGGAGTGAAATCACTGTGATTCTGAATGACGCTACTATTTAATACCCAATATTTTACACAATCACGATAGACTGCAACCCAAAGGAATACATCGCAACAAGATGGTTTCAACTGTTGAAAGTTCATCAAAAATCTATTTTGCGCAGTAGACGAAAGGGCTTTAACATAAAGAGGCTCATCAGCCTTGTCACGATCAACAAATCTTGAAGCTTTTACTTCAATTTTTATATTTCGTGCTAGGTAAGGTAAATATAGATCGTATTCACCTTTATATGTTGGATCAGATTTTTTACTTGGTCGTTTCAACTCTGGTTCTACTGACAATAAGTGACCAAAAGCCCATGTATCACCGAAACCACGAGGTGCAGATATTTCAAATACAGATAAAAAAAGATTTCTGTTTATATAATTATCCCTAAGTTCAAGATAGTCATCATAGGATAAGGCTTTTTTTGCTAATAACGTAGAAATAATATATTCATATCTGCTGAATGGATAAACAGATTTAATATTATCTAAATCTCGTTTAAAATCGGACGAGTTGCTTAGGAGTTCTATCAAAGAATCAAGTTCTTTATTAAGCGTTTCCATTTACACTTCCCTTAATGTAAGTTATTTCATTTTCCGTCAATTCAAATATCATTACAATTAACTTTTCGATATTACTCGTATCCATGTTTCCTTGTTTTATTAAATCATGATACTCCTTGAATTGCGCATGTATATTATTTTCTAATATAGGGAGAGGAAGAGATTGTATATGCGATTTTAGCACTTTTTTTGAATGAAAACTTTTTTGGTATATAAAACTGTACAATGGACTATTGAATAGACAGACTATTGTTTCCATTGGATACTTATGTGCTATAAATAGGTTCGCGCTATTTAGAATCAAAGATTTGTCTTTATCAAGATTGCATATTATTTTATCGCTTATAAATCGGTAAACTATTTTTGTTTGGCGAAAGTATTTAATAGGGGCCACTTGCTGGTAGATTTCCGGTTTAAAGTCAATAAAACATTCCGGTTGATCATATCTAAAACGTTGAATGTCTTTTCCACGATAAATTGGTTCAGAACCATCGGTGTTTGTGTGTAGAATATGTTTTTCATTATTACCTGTTACGATTCCCAACGCAAATGTGGCATCCTGTTTTAATGTAGTATGATTTATGCGATAAATTTTATTCAGTATTGCGCTGTCTATATTGGTGGATGTGGCAGGAATGATAAGATCCGGTGATAATACTGAATTTTTATCAATAGAATACTCGTTATTTTGTTTGTCCTTCACATGAATATTTATATCTGATGATTCTTTGTCAATCGACAGAAGAATGCTTTCTGATAGAACCCCATGAAAAGCGTTACCTAAAATGACAATTGAAACTTTACTTTTTAATGATAGTATTTTCTTACGAATGTTTTTGTGTGTTGCTACATTGAGAATGGAATGCGGTAGAAAATAAAAAAGCTTTCCATTCTCTGAAAGTAACTCTATGCCATTATAAAGTGAAATACTGAATATTTCAGTCGTTGATAGCTCAGGATAATCATGAAGCAATTGATCCTTTAGTAATCTTGAAAACTTGCTACCCCAAGGCGGATTTGTTATTATGTAATCATATTTTTGTAATGTGGATTCAGTAAATAGATTTCCTGTGTTTCTGGTAGTTATATCGCTGACAAGAATTTCAGATTTATAATCTGATGTATTAAAAAACAATGCAAAGTTCACGCTGCAAATATTTACAGCTAACGGATCAATATCATAAGCATAGACTTTAGATGAATCATGATTTTTGTCAATAACCCTTAGAAGAATTCCTCCACTTCCACAGCAAGGATCAAGAACACTAGAATTTTTTGGAACATTTATTTCACTTAGCAACTCACTAGGAGTATAATAAGAGCCTAAAGAAGACTTTTGGGAAATGCTTTGTATTGATTGATAAAATGCTCCAAGCAAATCATCATCTTCGTTATTAATAAAATAGGCCGCGAACAAACCCATTATTGGTGTAAAATTATCCCTGTGTTCGTTGATCCAATTTTTTAAAACATTCTCGATTTTGTTTTGTGGATTAGATGGCCAATCTTCGGAGATAAGACTATTTGACTTTAGTAAACAAATAGATAAGGCTAAAACACCTGCTGATATAGATAAACCAGAAAATTCAAATGCTTCAATAAGAGTAATCAATAATTCTTTTCTTTCTTTACTTGTAATTCCTAAAAAAGAAATATATTTATTCTCCATCAGGGAGCGATTTGCTCTGCCATTCAGTCTAGTAGATGAGGTTTTTATTTTTTTGATTATGGAATTATAAATATTTTCACTATAATAATTTAGCCTGTCAGGGGCAGGAATAACTCCAGTTTTTATCCAGTTATTGACTGTTGCCAGCGAAACACCGAGATGATCGCGTATATTTTCTTTTGTTCTAAGGTTGTGCATCACTGCTAACGCTTTTGCTAAACGGCTTGAGATTATTATACCATCAAAAGGCAAATTTAGCAAAAGGCAAATTTAGAGTATTGATTTTTCCAGCCTATTACTCCCGTTTCACTTTATAAATAGCTACAAAAAAGTTATCTGATGTAGGTTGGATTAGGCTCGTATTTTGCGCCGTAACCCAACATGTGGGGGCCGGATTTGTCGGGTTAAGGCGCACTCAGGCTGAGTTATGACCGGGCTTAATGTTTGGATGTGCGCCTAACCCGACCTACACTATTATATAATATTGGAGTGAAATGGGAGTAAAAGCGTTCATCCAATACCCCAACGAAGCTGTGTGTCGGTCTAGGGTTTTGAGCGATGCGGCAAAAAAAGTAATTAGGTTATGTCGATTGTGTATAAGCTAACGAGTAAAAGTACACTATAATCACAGACAAAGTCACTAAAAATTGTATGAGGCTATTATGACACATTGGTATGAGGATAATTCCCGCTCCATAGGGCGCACCCCCCTAATAAGGCTCAATCGCGTGACCGATGGGGCAGAGGCGACGGTTTTGGCAAAAATTGAGGGCCGCAATCCCGCTTATTCCGTAAAATGCAGGATAGGCGCAGCGATGATTTGGGACGCGGAACGTAAGGGGTTGCTCGGGCCAGGTAAAGAACTGGTGGAGCCAACGAGTGGCAATACTGGCATTGCGCTTGCTTTCGTTGCGGCAGCCCGTGGCATTCCGCTGACATTGACGATGCCTGAAACGATGAGTCTGGAGCGGCGTAAACTATTAATCGCTTATGGCGCAAAGCTGGTATTGACGGAAGGCGCAAAGGGCATGAAAGGTGCCGTGGCAAAAGCCGAGGAAATAGCGGCTTCCGATCCAGACCGTTATGTGTTGCTGCAACAATTCAAGAACCCGGCCAATCCAGCCATACACGAGGACACGACTGGCCCGGAAATCTGGAATGACACCGATGGCGCGGTCGATATTTTTGTGTCCGGGGTTGGGACGGGTGGCACGATCACGGGTGTCTCGCGTTACATCAAACTCACCCAAGGCAAGCCCATCATTTCCGTGGCCGTCGAGCCGTCGGCCAGCCCCATCCTAACTCAGTACCGGGCGGGTGAGCCACTTCAACCGGGCCCCCATAAGATACAGGGGATCGGGGCGGGGTTCGTGCCGGATGTCCTTGACCTGTCCTTAGTTGACGCAATTGAACAGGTTGGCAATGATGAGGCGATTCTTTTTGCCCGGCGCTTGGCGCATGAGGAAGGGATACTTTCCGGCATTTCTTGCGGTGCGGCGGTAGCTGTGGCTGTGCGCCTAGCCAAACGCCCGGAGAATACGGGTAAAACCATTGTCGTCGTGTTGCCCGATTCCGGCGAGCGGTATTTGAGTTCAATTTTGTTCGAGGGCGTGTTTGATGCCAATGGGTTGGCATCATGAACACTAATGTCAGAGAGATAAGCAGGCATCTTCACCACAAACAGTTGCATTTTGAGATTGACTCGATTGTGTCAGAATTAGGTGCATTGAGGATAAATTCCTTGGAAGAGCGGCAGCGCAAGGACAGGCCACCCTGGCTACCATCACGCAAAGGTTTGTCCAGCATTTTGGATGGTTTCTGTGCGGTGCTTTTCCCCAACCGTCTAGGTTTGCCCGCCTTCACGGAAGGGGGGACCAACTATTTTGTAGGCCACACTTTGGATGTGACGCTGAGCAAATTATTTGAACAAGTGCGGTTGGAACTTCAATTTGTCTCCGGGCAAGACGGTTTGAGCAAAGTGGAGTATGACCGGGCCAAAGAAATCACGCAAACATTTGCAGCCCATCTTCCCAAGGTGCGGGCTTTATTGGACAGCGACATCCGCTCGGCCTACGAGGGCGACCCGGCGGCAACCAGTGTTGACGAGGTGTTAGTATGCTACCCCGGCATTACTGCCATCATTCATTATCGGATAGCGCATGAACTTTTCCAACTGGGTGTGCCACTGATTGCGCGTATGATCTCTGAGCTTGCACACTCGACCACCGGCATCGATATCCATCCGGGTGCGCAAATTGGCGGTAGCTTTTTCATTGACCACGGTACCGGGGTTGTCATAGGCGAAACGGCTGTCATCGGTCAGCGTGTGCGTTTGTATCAGGCGGTCACCTTGGGCGCCAAACGATTCCCAACGGATGAGAATGGTTTATTGATTAAGGGCAATGCACGACATCCCATCGTAGAGGATGATGTGGTGATCTATGCTGGGGCCACTATTTTAGGACGTATCACCATCGGGAACGGTTCGACCATCGGCGGAAATGTATGGCTTACCCGAAGTGTGCCTCCCGGCAGCAATATCACCCAGGCACAAGTGCGTAACGAAGTTTACGAGGCGGGCGCGGGCATCTGATGTCACTGGAATCCCCCCTCAATACTGTTGACACACTCCTTCCCCCCACGGGGGAAAGAGCGAAGCGAAAGGGGTTTTGGGATGGGGGCAACAATAAGGTGGCGAAACCTTTGATTTAACTCGCCCCCACCCTAACCCTCACTGCCATTAAGTTAAGTGTTTATCGGAACGCCAAGCCCCAGCTTGGCATCAGGGTGTACCGCGCCAAGCTGGGGCTTGGCGTTCCGTCAAGGGCTGATTTCACGCTTAATGCATCTTAACTTAATGGCAGTGACTCTAACCCTCCCCAGTGGGGGGAGGGAACTTCACGGCTGTGCCAACAGCATTGAAATCCCCCCTGCCCCCTTTTGCAAAGGGGGGTAGGGGAGATTCAACGCGGAATTGTCAGAGGTTATGCGGAAGTTGCAAGACTAAGTAAAGCAAGGCTTGATCATGGCCTGGATTCACATAGGTGTGGACTAAATGGGCATTGAATTCAAACACATCCCCTTCAACTAATAGGTGGCGTAGCCCGTTCAAAGCCACCACCAGCGAACCCTCGTTGACAGCCAAAGTGGCTTTTGAACCAGGCGGATGGGAAGAAACTTTCTCTATGGCTCCGCCCAACAAGGTGATTTCATAGAATTCGGTATTTCGGTCTGGCTTATTCTGCATTAAAGAACGCCAGGCACATTTCCCATCGGATGAAACCCGCAAGGGTGTTTCGTCTGCACTTAACCGAACAGGGCGGGAAATCACCTCTGGCCCCAAGAAAGCAGCCATTGGCACATCAAAGGTTCGGGCTATTTTGCACAGTAATATGACGGAAGGGATGCTACGCCCAATTTCAATCTGACTTAACATAGACCGGCTGACCCCGGACAAGCGGGCCAGATCGTTCAATGAAAGATTTCGTTGCTTGCGTAAATCGTGCAAAACATGACCGATTGTCTGGGCAATCGACCCTTCTTCATTATCATTGTAATCTTCGGTTTCAGCCACTGATCTTAAAAACTGCCCAAGGTTAGAAAACTCATGTCCATTCCTGCCGTGTCAAAAAGGGCCTTGGTCATGGGTGCGATTAAAAGTGATGCACACGAACTCGGCAATGCTTCAAATTACGCCGGGAGTGCAAGGCTTGCCTTGCTTGATCACCCCAACGCAAGGCAAGCCTTGCACTCCAGCATCACTTTTAATCCCACCCCTTGGTCATCGTTCAGCCCAATTGGGTGAAAAACCGAGTCGGTCTTGGAGGCTGCACCCGAATATACGAAACACCGTCGAGACCGACTCGGTTTTGACGCTCCCCCGTCCGTTCGGTAGATGCGTCGGTCAGGCCAAACTGAGAATGGGTGACTATGTGGGCTGAACGATGACCAAGGCCCAAAAAAGCGATTCCTATTGCATCGAGGCTAATGGTAATTTAGCATGTTTTATATAAATATTATTGATTATATTTTTACATGTATATTCCAAAATGGAATAAATGATCGGGTGCGGTTGGCTGTTCGTTATTCCATATTGGAATATGCATCTATAGTAATATTCCTTTGTTCTGTTAATCATCTCGGTTATAGTTATAAACATGAAGTCAAGCCAATTGAGAATGTTATGAAATCATTTTTACAGAAATTTGCCATATCCCTGTTCGGAACTGCAATAATAGGTTTGGCGACAGCCCAAGCAGCCGATCTGAAGCTACTCAATGTATCCTACGATCCTACCCGAGAGTTGTACCAGGATTACAATGCCGTCTTTGCCAAACATTGGAAAGAGCAAACCGGTCAAGACATAGAAATACAGCAATCCCATGGCGGCAGCGGCAAACAGGCGCGTGCGGTCATCGACGGGTTGGATGCGGATGTAGTCACTTTGGCCTTGGCCTACGATGTGGACCAGCTTTACCAAAAGGCCAAGCTGATCCCGGAAGATTGGCAGTCCCGATTGCCAAACAACAGTGCGCCTTATACCTCCACTGTGGTATTCCTAGTGCGGGCGGGTAATCCGAAGGGCATAAAGGACTGGGACGATCTGGTCAAACCCGGTGTTTCCGTTATCACGCCCAACCCTAAGACATCGGGCGGTGCTCGTTGGAATTACCTTGCGGCTTATGGCTATGCGTTGAAAAAGTTTGGCAACGATGACTCCGCCAAGGAATATTTGAAAAAGCTGTACAAGAATGTTGCCGTTTTGGACACGGGTGCCCGAGGGGCTACCGTAACTTTTGTAGATAGGGAAATAGGCGATGTGTTGATCGCTTGGGAGAACGAAGCGTATTTAAGCCTAAAGGAATACGGGCCGTCCAAGTACGAAGTCGTGGTGCCTTCGGTGAGCATCCTAGCCGAGCCTACTGTTGCCGTAGTCGATAAGGTGGCCAGCAAACATGGAACCCTAAGGGCCGCCAAGGAATATCTCGAATATCTGTACAGCAAGGAAGGCCAGGAGATCGCCACTAAGAATTTCTACCGTCCACGCGATCCCGAAATATTGGCGAAATACGGCAAGCAGTTCAAAACCTTGAGCCTGTTCACCATTGCTGATGTTTTTGGTGGCTGGAACAAGGCGCACAATACCCACTTCGCCGATGGTGGGGTGTTCGACCAGATATATTCACCGTGACAAGCTGATGCCGTTACGAGATTTAGCGGAGTATTTTAATCAGCGCATCGTCGAGGAACAAAACCTTGCCGAGCCGCCTTTGTCGGTAAGGGCCGGACAGGTTGAAAGCCGTGCAGGCGGGCTGCGTCTGGCTACAGAATTCCACCCCATACGCAGGGCCAATATTCCTTCTGTCATTATGGGCCATGATGCTGCCTTGCGCGCATTTCCACCGGAGACCAGCCAGTCAATGGCAGTAAAAGTCTTTCATTTGGCTGATATCGATGATGTCATCAATCTGGACAGGCTGTGCCGGACCATCCATATGCTGAATTACTTGCCCATCGCCCATGAGAACGGCTACCTATTCCTGCATGTCCATCCTCGGCATGTGCTGGGTGTCAAACGCGACCACGGTGCATATTTCGAGGAGGTGATCTTCCGTTGCGGGTTGGTACCCCGGCGGGTGGTTATTTCGGTGGCGGTCAGCCCGCTCTATGACCGACAATTCACCCAGTTGCAAAAAGGCATGAAGAATTACCAGAGTCGAGGTTATAGCACAGCGATAAAATTTGACGACCAGGCGAATGAGGCTTTTCAAGAACGCTATTGCATTGAATTCCTTTATCGTATTACACCTGATTTTGTTCGTCTAGACAGTGGTTTCTTTTCCAAGCTACGCCATGGCGAGGAAGATGGCGAACACAGGGATTCGCTATTGTCAGTCATCCATCGTTTGGACACTGAACTTCTAGTGGAGGGTATTAAAGATGAAAGCGATGCGCAACTGGCCGATAGATTGCGTCCGGCCTATGTCAAAGGCGATTACTATGAGAGATCGCTGCAAAGCCCGTTCAATTACAGCATTTTTAATATCAGAGAGTTACTTTTAGGTCATATTATTTTGCAAGGCACATGCACGCAAGATGGTTTGATTGAGCGTCCTTTATTATTACCCTTTGTTAAGAAAAAATGCTGTACATAAA
>Ga0209083_1000677_pt1 | contig 47600 bp, 28 predicted proteins | sample AM7aDNAmetaG_FD_184132 | JGI IMG/M metagenome (GOLD analysis project Ga0209083, IMG submission 184132) | Freshwater microbial communities from Finland to study Microbial Dark Matter (Phase II) - AM7a DNA metaG (SPAdes) (version 3) | ecosystem: Environmental > Aquatic > Freshwater > Lake ...
TGTTGCTAAATGGTACGATGTAATTGGAGATAGCACATTAGCTGATGCAATACTTGACAGATTGGTTCATGAGTCGCATCGGGTTGAACTCATTGGGGAATCATTGAGGAGGAAACAAAAATTAATTTATTAAATACAAACATTATTAAGAAAAACCTATAAATTTGTAACCGCTATTAAGCTTGAAAATAGTAGCTCGGGCTCAGTCTTGTGTGGGTGGTCAATTTCATCCGGAGAAGACTGGTCATTTTGACCGGAATATCCATTGGAACTTTATTTGAAGGGCTTTATGTATACGACCCTAAATATCAACAAGTCGTAAAGTCATTGTTGAGTAGAAAATCTGTTTTTTCATTAGTTATAATTGATAATTCACATTATTTGGTTGGGTGTACTGATGGTTTATATATTATTAGTTTTACTAAAGATAGTTTCGCCATTGAAAAACTTAATACAAATAATCAAATAAAAGGTCCTATTTTTTCTATTACGAATAAGGCGGATAAAATTTGGATTGGTACTGGAACTGGATTTGCGAGTTTTACATTATCTTCCGATTTTAAAACAACTCAAATCAAAAACTATACTACACAGTTGTTGGTAAATCCTAAGTCCCAAAATACAATCCGTAAAGTAAAATATGATCTGAAAAGAAATTGTGTCTGGATTGGTGGAGAAACCAGCGGTTTAGTAAAAGCTACATTAGATAAGGATTTTAATATTAAGAGTTTTGTGTCGATAAATAAAACTTTTAATATCGGTTCAAATAACAATTATATAAGTGATATTTATATTGACACTGAAAACAATTGTTGGGTAGCTTCACGGGGTGGACTTATCCATTTACAGTTTTCTAACACCGATAAAATTGTTAATGTATCTGTTTTAACCACAGAAAATGGACTTCCAAGCAATCTGGTGCAATCAATACAAAGCGACAAGAATGGAAATTTATGGTTAGGTACAATTCGGGGGCTCGTAAGATTTAATAAAAAGACACATGAAATTATCAATTATGATATAAACGATGGTATTCAGGATTATGAGTTTTCTGAACATTCATCGTATGTGGATTCTAACGGCACAATGTTTTTTAGTGGAATAAATGGAGTGTCCGAATTTTCGCCAAACAAAATGCGATACGATAATTTTGTAGAACCTGTGGTGATTAGCGAAGTTATAATCAATGGAGAAAATGCAAAAAATCGCGTAATAAGTATGCCTACTTTAGCGTATAATGATAATAATATTAAATTTAATTTCATTTCGCTTAATTATATCAATCCCTTGAAATGCAAATATGCTTACATGCTTGTAGGGTATGATAAAGATTGGATATACACCTCGGCTGAATTTAAAAAGGCTGAATATTCAAATTTACCAAGTGGGAAATATGTATTTAAAGTAAAATCAACCAACGAAGATGGTATTTGGAGTTCGAATTATACTTCACTTCACTTTGATATATCACCTTCATTCTGGTTTTCATTTCCTGGTTTTCTATTGTACTTTTTAATGCTTACATTAATAGTTTTAGCAGTATCATCTATTACCCAAAAACGAGTTAAAAAAAAGCATGAAGAATTACTGGAAAAACAATATCACGAACAAATTGAAAAAATAAATCAGTCAAAGTTACAGTTCTTCATCAATATTTCTCATGAAATCAGAACCCCTTTAACCTTAATAGTATGTTCTATTGAGAAACTCATTTCAAATTTAAATTTAAATACAGAACAAGAAAAGGAAACAGAAACTATTGATCGAAATGTCAATCGCATGTTGCAACTAACCAATGAGTTGTTGGAAATTCGCAAAATTGAAACGGGTAATTATCAGTTAAATGTCAAGAACGATGATATTGTCAGTGTAATAAAAAATATCGTACAAGCCTTTGAATCGTTAGCCGAAAAACAGGAAATGAAATTATCCATTGATACATTCAATCCTGAATTTTTAATCTGGTTTGATGCAAATGCACTTGAAAAGTCACTGAGTAATCTGATTTCAAATGCAATAAAGTACACTAAAAGGAAAGGGTTGATTCAGATAAAAACTAAATTATCAACCAATAATGAATTTTTGGAGATTAGTGTAATTGACAATGGAATTGGAATTGAGCAAGAACAGTTGACAAAAATATTTGATCGGTTTTACCAACACGGTGGGAATAAAGACTCATACGAAAATGGATTTGGAATAAGACTGCATCTAACTAAGAATCTAATTGAACTTCATAAAGGATCAATTTCTGTAACCAGCGAAATAAATAAAGGTTCTGTATTTACAATAAGTTTACCTTTGAATGAGTATGTTTACTCTGCCAATGATAAAGCTGATAAAGTAATTTGGAAAACAGACTTTAATGCAACCTACTATGGTATAGAAAATCAAGAATCAGAAACTGATGTTGAAATTTTAACTGCTGAAAACATTGAAGATGCTGATCCTGAAAAATTCACCATTCTCTACATAGATGATAATAAAGAACTTCTTGATAATATTGGTAATTATTTATCCGAAACATATAATGTAATTACCGCTACAAATGGGAAAATTGGCTTAGAAAAAGCAACATTTTTTCAACCTGATGTAATAATTAGTGACATCGTTATGCCTGTAATGGATGGTTTTGAATTATGTAGTCTCATAAAAACAGATATAAATACTTCGCATATTCCTGTAATACTATTAACTGCCAGAGGCGATTCGGACAGCCAGTACAAAGGTATCCAAATAGGAGCAGATTACTTTATTCCTAAACCATTTAATGTAAAACTCCTCACACTCACAATTAAAAACCTTATTGAATCGAGAGAAAAGCTGAGAAAGCTCTTTATTTCAAACCAATATACAAATCCGAAAGAAATAACCACAAACAGCAGAGACGAACAGTTTATGGATAAATTGTTGCAATATGTTGAAGAACATATTGGCGAAGATGATTTGAATATTAAATACATTGCAGATACTTTTGCCATGAGTCGTTCAACTTTTTTCAGAAAAATAAAAGCTATTACCGGTACTACCGGAAAAGAATTTATCGATTCAGTAAGACTTAAAAGAGCTGCCCGTTTACTTATTGAAACAGATTTGAATATCTCAGAAATAGCCTATGATATTGGTCATTCAAATCCCCAATATTTTTCAAAATGGTTCAAGGCTTTTTATAAAATATCTCCAACAGAGTATATGGCTAAATATAAAAAATAACACCTCATTGGTAAATATCATAAAAAACTTATAAGGTATTATTATTCAAATAATTAATTGAATTTTATTGATTAATCACTCAATTTACTTTTAAAGCAGTTTTTTGTTTTCTTTAATTAAGTATTTGTTAAGTTATATTCTTAAAACTTCAATAATCAAACTCAGTAGCAGCATCCATGGGAATCCAACGATTGCACCCTTTGAAAAAATAGCTAATATTCTGGAAATTGATTTGGCTGAATTATTTACTAAACCGGTTGGAGAAAATGTTATTTCTGGCTATCTTGAATTCAATAGGGAGATTCATAAAATTGAATCAATCTCGGATGTTCAGAGTTTTGTAGAAATACAAATACATGATAACGTGTAATTGTACATTGCGCGTATATTTTTTTTAAGTTCCTTATCTAGTTTATAAATAAGAGTATCAGTAATTTTGTCAAGTCTAACATCTCCCCAAATTTTCTTTATAATGTCATTATTTGATCTATATTTCTGTATAGTTTTTAATTCTAGCCGGACTTCCTTTTTTATACATTCATTTATAAAATCATAAAAACTTTGTTTATCTTTGCCCTCTGAAATATTTTTTGGTTCTTTAAACGTAAAGAACTTTCCGGGTGTTTCTTCGTATTTGCACGTTGTTCCAGTTCGTGAAGTTTGGAATTGATTAAGTTGTTTACCGTTGCAGCTTGCGGATGTTTATTGCTAACGTTTTCTCTTTGATCATCCCAGTATTGAAGGTATGTGTAAGCACCGGTGCCAATGTATTGATAGCGGCGATCGAAATAACATTCTATTAAAATCTCAGTTTTAGCTAAACTGTTTGGTTTTAGCTTAATAACAAGTTTGAATTGCATAATACTAAAGGTTTTAATGAAAATTTAACGATGTACATTTTCCAATTTTTGTACATTCAGAAAACCCTGTACAAATCGTGTACAAATAGAGTATTTTATATTCATATATATACAGATTTGTATTTATTGAATTTATTAAATATATTGTAAATCAGATATTTAGTATTTTATATACTTATTTATATTGCGGCAGTAGCTCAGTTGGTAGAGCATCAGCTTCCCAAGCTGAGGGTCACGAGTTCGAGTCTCGCTTGCCGCTCAAGAAACATTCAATTTCTACAGATAATTATGTGGAAAGACTTCTTCTATTTTTCGAAAGGACAGCGAATGGGTATTATCATTTTGATAGTGCTTATTTTAATGTCTTTAGCAGTAAATTACTTACTACCGGTTTTCTTTCCTGTAACACAAAAGGATGGAACTGCATTTCTTAGCGAAGTAGAGAAATTCAAAAAATCGTTGGTTTCACTTGACAGTTTACGGCAATTGGAATGGCAACATCAAAATGATGAGCGTCAACGTCAGTATAAGCAAAATTCGATTAGCTTTCCTGCGAAAAATAAACCAGGATCCTACACGCTTTCTTCATTTGATCCCAACTTAATTGATTCGGCAGCTTTAGTCCACTTGGGTTTAAAACCTTTTATTTCAGGTAATATACTGAAATATCGGAAAGCAGGTGGGCGGTTTAAAACGAAAGAAGAATTTGGGAAAGTATACGGCATTCAGCCCGAAAAATTCAAGGAACTTGAGCCTTATATTGCCATTGCTGAAATCAAACCTGTACTGAACGAAAAACCGATAAAACGAACCGATATAATTGTCGATTTGAATTCAGCAGACACTACGCTTTTGATGCAGGTAAAAGGAATAGGGCGTGGTTATGCAAAAGGGATTGTGCGATTTCGTCAGCAAACGGGTGGTTTTGTATCGTTGGATCAACTAAGTGAGATTTGGGGAATGAAACCCGAAAACCTGGAGCGTATTCGCCCTTTTTGTAAAGTAAATGTGGATTTGGTTCAGAAAATAAAGGTAAATAGCGCGAGTGCCGAACGCTTTAAAAGTCATCCCTACTTTAATTTCTATCAGGCCAAAGCTTTATATGAACTTCGGCGGAAGAAGGGCAAAATCAAAGATATCAATGAATTAAAAGAATTGTCAGAATTCAGCCCGGAATCTGTTCTACGATTAAAACCCTATCTGAATTTTGAATAATTTCAGGGTATGACCTGAAAATTTAAACCATACTGGCATTATTTTTGTTATAATAATACTGATAAACTCTTTATTTTTAATCGGTTAAATCTAAAATCCGGACTTATGAAAACAAATATTAAATTTCTTTTAATTGCTGTTCTATTGCCTTTTTTTATGGCCTGTGAAGATCATCAGAATAATAACGATTTGAATAATTATGAGCTGGATATCGCTACGGTTCAAAACCCATACAACGAAACGTCCTTCTTCTTCCGCTTGGATAATAAAAAACTGATGTGGGTGGATGAAAGTAATTTTTCGGGCTATGCACCAAAAGATGGACAGCGCATTGTTGCCAACTATACCCTGCTTGCTGACAAACGGGCAACACACCTTTACGATTACGATGTAAGATTGAATGATGTCTACGAAGTTCTGACAAAGGGCATTTTCAATGTAAGTAAAGCTACTCAGGACAGCATTGGGAACGATTCAATAAGTATTGACGATATGTGGATTGGCAGCGACTATCTGAATGTTCAGTTTAGCTATCCGGGTTATAACAAAACTCACTTTATAAATCTGGTAAATGATACTTCCAAGGTATTTACTGACGGAAAGATTCACCTATATTTTAGGCATAATTCGAATGTAGATTCTCCGGTATACCTAAGAAGCGGCATTGTTTCGTTCAATATCAAATCACTTCAAACGGGAGCTTCCGGCACCTTGCTAAATCTGGTAATTCATGTAAATATACCCAATCAGGCTGCTGAAAAAACCTACGATGTACCCTATGACTTTAGTTTGACTGCTCTGGCCCCAAAACGAGTATTTCCAACGCTGATTCAACAAAAGTTCTATTGATTTGAATCTTTAAATTTAAAAACAAAAACCCATTTTCAATGTTGAGAATGGGTTTTTGTTTGAGAAGAATATTTATACATAATAAATGAACTTTGAGTCGATTAAATTCATTATATTTGTTCATACTTAAAAATGAAATATTGAAAACAATAACAGGAAATATAGTCGATGTGATATCGAAAACCATTACTAAGGGAAAAGTTCTTTTTGAAAATGGGAAAATAACAGCAATTGAAGCCTGTGATGAGGTTGAAAATCAGTATATTATTCCTGGTTTTGTAGATGCACATATACATATCGAAAGCTCGATGATGCTACCTTCGGAATTTGCCCGATACAGTGTTATTCACGGAACGGTGGCTTGTGTCTGTGATCCACACGAAATAGCCAATGTGTGTGGCATTGAGGGAATTGATTATATGATTGAGAACGGTCGTCATTCGCCCATGAAATTTTACTTTGGAGCACCTTCGTGTGTTCCATCAACACATTTCGAAACTTCGGGAGCTGAATTAGATGCCGATGCCGTGGAGAAATTATTGTTGCGCGATGATATCTATTTTCTGGCTGAAATGATGAATTTTCCGGGCGTAATTCATAAAAATAAGCAGGTTCATGCTAAATTAGATGCTGCTAAACGGATAGGAAAACCCATTGATGGTCATGCACCTGAATTGAAAGGGGATGACTTGATAGCATATGCAGCCGGTGGAATAAGCACCGACCACGAATGTATGACCCTTGCGGAAGCGGAAGCAAAAATTGCATTGGGAATGACCATACAAATTAGGGAGGGAAGTGCTGCTAAGAATTTTGATGATTTATTGCCCTTACTTATTAAGTACCCTGACAAAATAATGTTTTGTTCAGATGATAAGCATCCGGATGATTTGCTGAAAAATGGACATATCAATGCCCTGGCAAGGCGGGCTGTGGCTGCAGGTTATGATCCGATTGCTGTATTGCGGATTTGTTCCTTGACGCCGATCAGACATTATAAACTGGATGTTGGTTTGTTGCAGTCAGGAGATGATGCTGATTTTGTGGTACTAAACAACCTGATTGATTTTGAAGTAAAAGCCACTTATATCGAGGGCGAAAAAGTTTCGGAGAATGGAAATCCAACTTTTCCCCGATTCATTCCAACAAACCTTATCAATCAGTTTAACGCTAAGAAAATAACCCTAGAACAGCTAAAGGTAATTCCCACAGGAAATTTTCTGAAAGTAATAAATGTTGATGATGGGCAGCTATTTACCCACGAGATCCTTTGCCAACCGAAAATAGAAGGCAATAATGTAATTTCTGATATTGATAATGATGTATTGAAGTTGGTAGTTTATAACCGATACCAACCATCAGAACCGGCAATCGGATTTATCAAAAATATCGGTTTAAAGCGGGGTGCATTGGCTTCGACCGTAGCTCACGATAGTCACAATATTGTGGCAGTGGGAACTTCGGATGTTGAAATCGTTTCGGCCATTAATCAGATTATCGACAGCCGTGGTGGAATTCTGGCGTGTGTAGGTGATAAAACCTGTTTGTTATCTTTGCCGATAGGTGGTTTGTTGTCGGATATTGAAGGTCATATCATAGCCGAGCGCTACGAAGAGGTGGATGCCATGGCCAAAGAACTGGGTTCAACGCTTAGTGCACCTTTTATGACAGTGGCTTTTATGTCATTACTTGTAATTCCGGAACTGAAACTGGGTGACAGAGGCTTATTTGACGGACGAAATTTTAAATTTGTAGAGCTAATGGAATAAGTTCAATGCCGAACAGCTTTATTCGTAAGTTTGGATTTGATAATAAAATAAAAGACCGCAAGCGGTCTTTTATTTTATTATCAAATTCTCGATTAATCTATTTTCAAAGCTTTTTTGATCAGTATGGGTATTTCAATTGGAAGACGTGCAACCGGAACACCAATGGCTTCAAAAGCTGCAATTTTTTCTTCAGCGGTTCCGCTACCACTTGAAATTATAGCACCTGCATGTCCCATACGTTTACCAGCAGGAGCAGATTGTCCCGCAATAAAGGCTACAACTGGTTTAGTTACATGCTCTTTAATGAACTGAGCTGCACGCTCCTCGGCATCACCACCAATTTCGCCTATCAACACAATAGCTTCAGTTTCAGGATCATCCTGAAATAGTTGAAGTAATTCCTGATAATACAAACCTGAAACCGGATCACCACCGATTCCCACGCAGGTACTTTGACCAAGTCCGGCCTGAGTAAGCAGACTAACCATCAAATAAGTCAGCGTACCACTACGGCTCATCAATCCAACGTTCCCTTTTTTGAATATATTTCCCGGAAGAATTCCTACAAGTGCTTCATCCGGTGTAATTAATCCCGGACAGTTTGCACCAATCAGTTTTACACCTTTCTTTTTTAAATAAGCTGTTGCTTTTACCATATCGAGGGTTGGAACTCCTTCTGAAATGCAGATAACGAGTTCAACACCGGCATCGCCGGCTTCCATAATTGCATCGCCGGCCAATGCTGCGGGAACAAAAATAATAGAAGTGTTTGCCCCGGTAGCTTTCACGGCAGCTTCAACGGTATTAAAAACCGGAATGCCATCCACAATCAGTCCACCTTTACCCGGTGAAACTCCGGCAACAATATTGGTTCCGTATTCTTTCATTTTGGCGGTGTGGAAACTACCATCACGCCCTGTCATTCCCTGAACAAGTAATTTTGTATTTTTATTGACTAATATGCTCATTTTTATTTGTAAGTTAATTGGTTGATTTGTTCATTAATTTGATTTGTTCATTAATTTGAGTGAGTTGATTGGGTTGATTGCTGATTTATTTATAGCTTAATCAAAATTCATATAATATCAAACTTAATAAAGCTATTCAACAGATTCAACCTTTAAACTAACTTACAAGTTTTGCCAAACGAATTGCTTCCTGAGCAGCTTCACTCAACGATTTTACAGTTGGTAAATTGTAATCGCTAATGATCTTCAATCCTTCTTCGGCGTTAGTTCCCGATAACCGAATTACAATAGGAATAGTCACTTTCATTTGATCCAACGCTGAAACTAAACCACGTGCAACATCATCGCAACGGGTAATTCCACCAAAGATATTAATCATAATTACTTTTACATTCTTATCGGAAAGCAATAAATTCATGGCATCAATTACCTTTTGTGGACTTGAACTGCCACCAATATCAAGGAAATTTGCCGGATTGCCACCATAATGTTTAATTACATCCATCGACGCCATTGCCAGACCGGCACCATTCACCATACAACCAATATCACCTTCGAGACGGATATAAGTCAAGCCACTTTCATTGGCAGCAATCTCTTTCTTTTCATCCTCTGTCGGCTCATTTAATGCCTCAATATCGGCATGACGGTACAATGCGTTATCATCAAAATTCATTTTGCCATCCAATGCCAGCAGTTTACCCGCGTCAGTCACTACCAATGGATTGATTTCGACCAATGAAGCGTCAGTATCTAAAAATATTTGATATAATTTTTGAAACAAATCAGCTGCCTGTTTCACTAACGAAAAATCGTTAAATAGTGAAAATGCTATTTTACGAGCAAAAAATGGCGACATACCCAAATCAGGGTCAATCGCAAATTTGTGAATAGCATCCGGGTTATCCTTAGCTACCTCTTCAATTTCCACACCGCCTTCGGCACTTCCCATAAATACAACCGATTTTGTGTTACGGTCGATGGTTAACCCAACGTAAAATTCGGAATTAAACTTTACTCCTTCAGCCACCAGTACTTTTTCTACGGTGTAACCTTTAATGTCCATTCCCAGAATCTGATCAGCCGCTTCACGAGCTGCATCGATCGTGCGAGCTAGTTTTACTCCACCTGCTTTTCCTCTTCCGCCTGCCAACACTTGTGCTTTAACAACAACCGGTAAGCCTAATTTTTCAGCTGCACTGCAAACTTCTTCTGTTGTGTAACATACAATTTCTTTTGTTACCGGAATTGAATAATGCGAAAAAATCTCTTTTGCTTGGTATTCGTGAATCTTCATTTGTTAATAATTTATTTTTTTTAGCAGTCAACAACATCTTTCCGGTTTGAACAGAAACATTTCATTGAATAATTTTTATTTGAGATAAAAAATTGTGGAATGTTTTAATTTCGAAGCCCAAACTTACAAATTTTTTATCAAATCCAAACAATGTGAGCTTGTTAAATCTACAACCTTTGCACAAATTATGATTTCATGTGCTGTTTATTAGTGGAAATTAACTATGTTGCAGATTTGGACAAAGTTCAAACCTGTAATTTTGACATTTTATTCATAGATTTTTTAGTTCTTGAACATCTAATCATTTTTGATTTGCGAAATCAATTCTGTATATTTGTCAGTCAAAATTAAACCATAGCTCCAAAACTAAGTCAACATTGTAGAATTTCAACTGATGATAAAAAGATGAGTGTTTCGGAACAGGAATTATTAAATCTGCTCAAACAGCCTAAAAAACGCAGTGAAGCATTTTCCGGGTTGGTTCGCACCTATCAGGAGCGTCTCTATTGGCACATTCGTAAAATGCTGCTTTCACACGAAGATTCGAACGACGTATTGCAAAATACCTTTATGAAAGCCTGGAACGGGCTGGAAGGTTTTCGTGCTGAATCGCAAATTTCGACCTGGCTTTATCGCATTGCAACGAACGAAACACTTACTTTTTTGGCTAACAAACGGATGCGGAATACCAATTCACTGGATGACGTGGAAGATGGTCTGTTGTTCAATCTGAGAGCTGATAGTTATTTTAATGGAGACGAACTTCAACTCAGGTTACAAGAAGCCATACGTACTTTACCAGAAAAACAGCGTTTAGTTTTCAATATGAAATATTTTGATGATATAACGTACGAGGAAATGGAAGCTATTCTGGGAACGTCTGTCGGAGCGTTGAAAGCTTCGTACCATTATGCGGTAAAAAAAATTGAGAAGTTCTTTCATGATGAAAAGTAATAACCGAACATTTTATAGTTAATAAATATACTCGAATTTAAACCAAAACAAAAATAATCAGTCTAAGTAATATATGAAAACAGACAATAAAATATCAGTTCAAGAAATAGATAAGGCATTGCCTTTCAGCGTTCCTGAAAACTATTTCAATGATTTTGCAGCTCAAATTGACAAACAAATTGGCTACAAAAAAGTGACTGTGCGCTTTATCAGACCTTGGATGTATGCAGCAGCTGTATTTATAGGAATCGTGCTAATGGGTCAGGTGTTTTACATTTCAAACCGCCAAAAGAACCTTACTGCAGAAAATTATGAAACCTATGTCATGGCTCAGGTTGACGAATCATCTGTTGTAGATTATTACGTAAACGAACCTTCAAAATAAATCATCATAAACCACACGCCCAATGAAAACGATCAAACATAAACTGCTTTTATTTTTGGCATTTTTCTCTCTTGTTTTGTCAGCACAAGAAAATAAACCTTTCCCCAGAGTGGAAGATATGCATAACCGTAAATGGCAGTTTATTGTTGAGAAAACCAAACTGACGCCAGCTGAAGCTGATGCTGTTCAGCCTGTTTTTATGGAATACGAAAAGTCACTATGGGCTTTTCATGCGAAAAATGGAGAGTTTTTTCATTCTATGAAAAATAAAATGAAAGACCAGAATGTAAATTACTCAGAAATCAACGACCGATATGTAGAAATGGGTATGAATCAGGCACAAATGTTTAAAAATTATCATCTAAAACTCCGTAAATTATTGCCATCCGAAACACTTTTTCGATATTATAGAGTCGAAAGAGAGTTCAAGCGAGAGTTGCTTCAAGATCTGAAAAACCATCCAAAGCAAGGGAAAAGACCTCAAAATCAAGACATTGAATAATTTTCGACCAAATCAACCCCTTGGGTTGGTTTAAAATAAAAAAAACACTATCTTTGCAGACCGAAAAACAAGGTTCGTTGGCCGAGTGGCTAGGCACCGGTCTGCAAAACCGATTACGGCGGTTCGAATCCGCCACGAACCTCATTGAAACCTTCTTAGCGCTGTAATTAAAATCCGGCAACTAAGAAGGTTTTCTTTTTTTCAATCGTTTGCGGATATAATTTAGAAAGTTTAGCAATATAACGATTTGTTTAATGAATCAATAATTAAATTTGTAACGAAATACTCATTACAAATATTATGAAAGTAAAGTTCAGCATTCATTTTAAAACAAACTGGGGACAGTCTCTGGTTTTGTTTATACATACTTCGCCCGATACAACACAAAGCGTGATTATGAGTTGTAGCGATAAATCGCTGTGGACAGCCGAAGTCAATCTCGATTCAAACTTATCCGGAATTTCATATCAGTATTCTTTGCTTAATGCTGATAAATCTTCGGTTAATGAGTACGGCGGTATTCGTCAGGTTCAGTTTCAGGTAGCGAAGGAGACTATTTCAATCAAAGATTACTGGCGTGCTTCGTATGGCGACAGTCCATTTATAAGTGCTGCCTTTTCAGATTGTTTTTTTAAACGGGAAGCACAACTACCGCCCGTTACAAAACAGAGCGACAATTTATTTCTGTCTATTAATTGTCCGCAAATGGAGCCCAATCATCATTTTGCCATTGTAGGAAATCAGGAAGCACTTGGCAACTGGGATGTTTCACGTAAAGTAAAACTGAATGAAGCTGGATATCCTCTTTGGAATATTGCCCTTGACGCCACCAAAATAAAATTTCCGATTGAATACAAATACCTCATTGTTGATACCGCAACTGAGGAAGTACTGGCATGGGGTGGCGGTCCAAACCGATTAGTAGAAAAAGCTGATAAACAAGCGCTTACCATTGTAAATGATGAACATTTTATCCGAACCATTCCTTCATGGAAAGGAGCTGGAGTGGCCATCCCTGTATTTTCGCTCCGCAGCGAAGAGAGTTTTGGTAGCGGTGAATTCTACGATTTAAAAAAGATGGTGGACTGGGCAAAGCGTACCGGACAACATATTATTCAGACCCTGCCCATTAACGACACAATTTTGTATCATACCAATTACGACTCCTATCCCTACAATGCCGTTTCGGTATATGCACTTCATCCTATTTATTTGCATTTGGAAAAAGTTGGAACACTGAAAACCAAAAAACTTAAGGATTATTTCGAAGCTAAAAAGCTGGAATTGAATGCTAAAACGTTTTCTGATTATCAGAACGTGATGAGTGCAAAATGGGAGTATTTTAAAATTGTATATCCAAATGAAAGTGCTGCTGTATTTAGTTCTTCTGAATATAAAAAATTCTTCGAAGCCAACAAAGAGTGGCTTGTTCCCTATGCTGCTTTTTCGTATTTGCGTGACCTAAACGGCACACCTGAATTTGGAAAATGGCCAAAACACATCAATTATAACAAAGCTGAAATAGAAGAACTGACTTCGTCTGACAAATCACATTACAATGAAATAGCAATCTTTTATTTTCTTCAATATCATCTCCATAAACAGTTGGTTGAAGTGCATGATTATGCCCGTGCCAAGGGAATTGCCATTAAAGGTGATATCCCGATTGGAGTAAGTCCGCGGAGTGTGGATGCGTGGGTTGAACCTGATTTATTCAATACCAACGTGCAGGCGGGTGCGCCTCCGGATGATTTTTCGGCTACCGGTCAAAACTGGGGTTTTCCGACCTATAACTGGGAAGGGATGGAGAAAAACGGCTACCAATGGTGGCGGAAACGTTTCCAGAAACTCGCCGAATACTTTGATGCTTATCGTATTGATCATATTTTAGGTTTTTTCCGTATATGGGAAATTCCGGTGGATGCTGTATGGGGTTTGACAGGTAGTTTTCATCCGGCATTGCCATTTACCCGCCATGACCTCGAAGCAAAAGGATTGTGGTGGGACGAAAATCGATTTCTAAAACCTTATCTGAAAGAACATGTGCTCTACGCCACTTTCGGTAAATATACCGACGATGTGATTCGTGAATATCTGTTGCAGGACGGTTGGCAAAATTATAAATTCAAACCTGAATTTAACACTCAGAAAAAAATTGAAGCGCATTTTGCATCGTTGGGTTACAATTTCGGAAACAAAGAAGTATTGATTCGTGACGGCTTATATATGCTTCATTGTGAAGTGCTTTTTGTTCGTGATTCACGCGACTCAAAGAAATTCCATCCGCGCATTTCAATGCAGAGTTCGGCTACCTTCCGTGACCTGCCGGATGAAATGCGCCGCTTGCTAGACCGTATTTACGTTGATTATTTCTATCACCGTCATACTGAATTCTGGAAACAACAGGCTTTGAAAAAGTTACCGGCTTTGATTTCGTCGACCAATATGCTCGTTTGCGGAGAAGATTTGGGTATGGTACCCGATTCAGTGCCCGATGTTATGAACGCGTTGGAAATTGTGAGTCTGGAAATTCAGCGTATGCCCAAAAAACCGAATACCGAATTTGCCTTGCCGGCCGATGCTCCTTACCGATCAGTTTGTACTACCGGAACACACGACATGAACCCTTTACGAGCCTGGTGGGAAGAAGATCACGCCATTTCACAACGCTATTATAATCAGGTTCTTGGAATGCAGGGGCCTGCACCCCTTGAATGTCAAACCTGGATTATCGAACGAATTATTCAGCAACACCTCGATTCTAAAGCGATGTTGATTATTTTGCCGTGGCAGGATTGGATTGCCATTGATGCCGGATTGCGTCACGAACATCCATTCGCTGAGCGTATAAATGTACCGAGCAATCCACGTAATTTCTGGTGCTATCGCATGCATATTACCTTAGAACAATTGCTGTCTGAAGACCGATTTAATGACAAAGTGAGGGAAATGATTTCGACCTCAGGTCGTTAATTGACAGTTTACAATTGATAGTTTACAATTAAATAAAAAAACAAAATACAGTATAAAACTCCCGACAATGGGGAAGCAAATTAACAATTAATTGATTTATCTGTCAATCAACCAATAACCGAACCATGAGCGATCAACGTTACAATTTAAGAGGAGTTTCAGCATCGAAAGAAGATGTACATAATGCCATCAAGAACATTGACAAAGGATTGTATCCGAATGCATTTTGTAAAATTATTCCTGATTTTCTCGGGAATGACCCTGATTATTGCAACATTATGCATGCCGATGGTGCCGGAACTAAATCGTCCTTAGCATATATTTACTGGCGCGAAACGGGTGATATTTCGGTATGGAAAGGTATTGCTCAGGATGCACTGATTATGAATATCGACGACTTACTGTGCATTGGAGCAACCGATAATATTTTACTTTCATCGACCATAGGTCGCAATAAGAATCTGATTCCGGGAGAAGTGATTTCGGCCATAATAAACGGCACCAATGAGTTGGTGACCGAACTTGCTGAAATGGGCGTGAACATCTACCCTACCGGTGGCGAAACTGCTGATGTGGGCGATATTGTGCGAACCATTATTGTCGACAGCACCGTGACCTGCCGTATGAAACGCTCTGATGTTATTGACAATGCAAACATTATGCCCGGCGATGTGATTGTTGGACTTTCGTCCAGCGGGCAGGCCACCTACGAAAAAGAATACAACGGCGGTATGGGCAGCAATGGTCTGACTTCGGCACGCCACGATGTCTTTGCGAATTATCTGGCTGTAAAATATCCCGAAAGTTACAATCCGGAAATACCGCTAGATTTGGCTTACTCGGGTTCGTGTATGTTAACAGACGAGATAGAAGGCTTAGGTATTAATGCCGGGAAACTGGTTCTCTCCCCTACCCGTACCTATGCGCCGGTGGTAAAAAAATTGCTGGCGGAAATGCGTCCGAACATTCACGGCATGGTTCATTGTTCCGGTGGTGCACAAACCAAAATCCTTCATTTTGTGGACAAGTTGAAAGTGCTAAAAAACAATCTTTTCCCCGTTCCACCTTTGTTTCAACTGATACAAAAAGAGTCAAAAACCGACTGGAAAGAGATGTACAAGGTATTCAATATGGGTCACCGGCTGGAAGTTTATCTTCCTGCTGAATTTGCTCAACAAGTGATTGAAATATCAAAATCCTTTAATATTGATGCTCAAATCATAGGTTACTGCGAAGCTTCCGACAAAAAAGAACTGCTGATTGAAAGCGAATTTGGAAGGTTTGAGTATTGATAAAAAAAGCTGAAATAAATTTCAGCTTTTTTTATTCTTTATATTTCCCCGCCAGTTTGAGTTGAGCAATGAATTTAGCCCATGCTGCTTCACGCTTCTGAAAGTTTAAAAACCGTAGGGTATTAGTTTCGATACTGCTTATATGGGCAGGATAGCCATCGGCAAAGTAATACTTCCCATCCTGCAAGTTGTGATTCAGCACCAAATCATTTACCATGGAAGACATAATATCAGAAGTCACCCTGAAAGCAAACAGCGAGTCAGTACCCGAATAACAGCTTAGCTTCTGACAGGCATTCACTCTGCTCACCGCAGCCGAATCGCTGAAACTTAATTCGCCTGTATGTCCATTTACCCAATTGATGTTATCGGCAGTAAAAACAACTGTATCTTTCAGCATAGAAGAATACATAGGAATTCCCCTGAAGGTGATTCGCGAAGCGATAATTTCTTTTGTGTCGCACGAAGGGAGAAAAATCAGTTGCAACAACAAGGCTGAGTAAAATAATACTCGTTTCATACTATATCTTTGATTTTCATCTCTGCAAATATAGATATTCAGTATGAAATCAGTATGGTTTATATTGAAATATTTCGTCTTAAATGCCAACATTTACCCACAAATCGTTTTTTCTCTTTACTTTTGTGTCACAAAGTTCTTTTAAACCGAAAAACATGCAATTCAAAATAATTCTTCCTCTACTTATATTTCCTTTTCTGGTGCTGTCCGCAACCAATCCTGTTGATACTTTTGTGCAAAATCCGCTGCTCGAAAATGCCAATATCAGTCTGTTGGTCAAAGATCTGAAAACAAACGAGACACTTTATCAATATCGCCCCACGAATCTGATCACACCTGCTTCCACTATGAAGTTGCTAACCACGGCGACCATATTGGAGCTTTTCGGTCCGGAGTTTCGTTTCGAAACCCGACTGGAAATTGACGGCACCATCTGCAAAGACAGTACACTGAACGGTAACTTGTATATACGCGGTGGTGGTGACCCGACCTTAGGCTCAGAAAAACTCGGAGAAAAAGACCTTTTGCCACGCTGGGTGCAAGCAATTAAGCAAGCCGGTATCAACAAAATAACCGGACGAATCATGGCCGACGAATCTATTTTTGAGGATCAGGTACTCAATCCCAAATGGACGTGGGAAGATATAGGAAACTACTATGCTCCCGGTATTCACGGCATTTCGTATATGGATAACACTTATCGGATGGTGTTCCGTTCGGGCCAGATTGGCACCACACCCGAGATACTGCGTGTTGAACCCGAAATTCCGGGACTGGAAGTAGATAACCACTTGTTAAGCACTTCCACCGACCACGACAAAGCCTATTTCTATGGCGCACCCTATTCGTTAGACCGCAGCGTTTACGGCGAAATACCTGCCAACAAAGCTGAGTTCACCGTAAAAGGCGATATTCCCAATCCGGCATTGCTGTTGGCGCGCCATCTGCATAAAAAGCTTTCCGAAAGTGGCGTGAAAATAAATGATTTCGCTGTGGTTCGGCCCATTCCTGCTAACAGTAAACATATTTACAGATATTATTCTCCGGCGCTGAAAGACATCATTAGCGAAACCAATCTGAAAAGTAATAATCACTTTGCCGAATATCTATTTAAGTATATCAGCACAAAAAACAATTCTATCGGAAGCACCAACGCATCCATTTCGGCCATCCGTAAACATTGGAAAGCGCTTGGGCTACCCATGGACCAATTGAATCAGTATGATGGCTGTGGTTTATCACCTTGCGATGCTGTTTCAGCTACATTTTTCGTAGAATTGCTCACCTATATGCGAACCAAAAGCCAAAATGCCGAATATTTCTATAAAAGCCTACCGGTTTCGGGCGGTCGTGGTACCCTGTCAACTTTATTGCAAAATACACCTTTAGAAGGAAAAGTACACGCGAAAAGCGGAACGATTGAAAATGTGAAATGTTATGCCGGCTACATTGAACTGCAAGACCGCACCCTGGTTTTTTCCATTATGGTAAATCACTCCAATGGAAGCTCGCATGAAGTAGTGAAGGAAATGGAAAAATTTCTGTTACAAATAGCACACTAAATTCCCCAAAAGAGGGAAATATTCTTTCCCTTTGGAGGAGCTTCGGTGAGGAGATATAAAACGGTCTATAACTGAAGAGAAAATCAGAAAACAGCCCCTATCTGAATGATTTCTCAATATATTAGAGATTATATAAGTTCTTTCGTTTTGATAATAGTACGCTGATGGAACATACCGACCTGTCGGTATGTTCCATCAGCGTTCCATTTCTTTGTTTTAAAATATTTAATTCAATATATCAGATACTTACAACTTGTATAATGCCTATTGTAACCAAAATCTCTGAATTGTTTTTGAAAATAGAGTGACAGTTAAGTTTCTTCTTTTGTTTAGACCATATTTGTCTTAAACGGATCATTATTAAAGTATTCCGGAGTATTCAGTTTTGATTCACCCGGTGCCGGTGGTGGTGTAGATTCCAATTGCAGAGAAATTTCATTATCCAGTTCAATACACTCAACTACAGGAGCTGAGTACTTTAGTTTTTTTGTGTTCATATTATCAGATTTTAAGCGGTTTAATTATTAAGTGATTATTTTTTGAATTCAGAACTTATCACCTTTTGGGGCAATAAGCTCTGAATTTGCAAACAAAACAACACTTCTTCTTAGTTATAAAGACATAATCAATCAATAATTACTTTTCTGGTTATCGTATTTCCGGCATTACTAAGGGTTACCAAATATACACCGGCCTGAAGCGAAATTCCCAACGAAGCATTTGCCCGGGTAAGGTTTCTCGACATGATTTTCTGACCAATAGCATTATAAATTGCGACCGAACTGTTCTCACTTAAGTTTCCGTTCACAATTATCTGACCATTGGCATTGGTCGAAATCCAAAAACTACTATTATCTGTTGGATTAATTCCGGTAGTTATCGAAGGTGCATGGAATAGCAGTGCAAAACGGTTGGTATTATTAGTTGTTGCATTCGAGCTGAATACATACGTGCTTCCATCGCTCAAGTCGCTAATTAGGGGATTGTTGACATCAGCATAATCTTTCAGAATGACCTTTGTGCCTGCATTGAAATTGCTCAACTGTGAGGCTTTGATACTAAAGTTGGTGCCTGCTTGTCCTGTTGTAAACCCAAGCGGGATTTCGGTGTCGTAAGGAATAGCAGTCATTCCGTTGATAACCAGATTTTCGTTGCTTACCGTTGTATAGATCTCAGGAATGGCTGCGTTTGCATTACTCATTTTTTGTGAATCGTATGCATCCAATCCATTCGAAGCATTCGGGTTGAACAAAACAATGGCTTCATCAGAATTCACGCCATTCGATACCTGCAAATACAGAACTGATTGATTTGCATTACTGACCTCCTTTATCCTGAATTTATTGGTCGATACATCGTTATGAGAACGCATGGCATTGGTAAGTGCCAATGTTCCTGAAGTACCGGATGATACCTTAACCCAAAAAGCCTGCATCGGTGGTATATATTGAGTTACTACGGTGGCATTATTTGTTCCAACACCCGATGTGGCATTGTAAGTATCAAATTCGTAAACGCTTCCGTTTTTAGTGCGATACCACATACTTGGATCAACATTCGTTGCTGCTGCACTTACGGCTACCCAATCGAGATAAGATGGATAAGGATTACCTACCAGATTATAACCTGCAAAAGCCTGACTTGCTGTAAGTGTTAAGACAGGAACGCTATTCAATCCGGTAGTTATATTACCGGTATTTAATGTTCCTCCGCTAAAAGTTACTCCTTTAGTGGCTACTACCAGCGTTGTATCTACATTGGCAACATATCCTTTGGTTACAGCCAACGAAGTGCTATTATTTGTAATTTGAGGCCAGTTGAGTGTCAGGGAACTTCCATTGGTTTCGTCATAGGAATACAATTTATTTATATTCGAAGCTCCTGCAGCATTAAATACCGAACTGCTTGCACCCGATACCGGACTGGAAATATACCAGTTTCGAGCGGTGGTAAGGTATTGCTGAACATTACTTGTACCGCTTACTGTAAATCCACCATTTGCATTTGCATCAACAAAGGTCCCTGTTCCATTGGCGTTTGAACTATTAATATTAAAATTCCCGGTAACTGCCAAGGTTGAACCAGAGTTTATGCTAAGTTTGCCTCCCGAATTGATTGTCAATGAGGAGGAAGTGGCATTGGCAGCAATGTTGATTAAATGTGAATTTAAAATGCTTACAGAAGCAGCCGATGATGTGGGCACATAAGTGACATCTGCAAATGTAGAATTATCTTTGGACGATTGCCAGGAACTTACATCCGCCCAATTACCTGATCCTTTTGATTGGAAATATGCTACTTCCCAAGCTCCCATAGTAGGTGAAGTTGTTCGGTTTGTTGAAGCATAGTCAGTTGAAATACCCGTTCCGCTAACTCCAAGTAAACCAGAATCAGTGGCTCTATAATCTGTTGCTACAGCAGTACCAGCTGTAATGGCTGCAGCTCCGGTAAATGCAGGATTAACTATTTGACTATGATCATCCTGAGGAGTAGCTAGTATGTGTTTATCGAGTTTATCAGAACCACCATAACTTCCTAAAACACCGCCTGTTCCAGATGCATAGTAATCGTTATAATCACAATTGAATGTACCACCGGTAGCTGGTGCTGCAGTGAATAATGCATAATGTTTTACACTTCCACCTGTACGGGCATTGAAGATGATATTATTTTTAATGTTTTTATTGTAGGTTGACCCATTGTTACTTCTCAAACCGTAAGACATAGCACCTGCACCTGCAGGATGAGTTCCAGAAAGATAAATGGTATTGTGATAAATATTGGTGGTAGAAGCCCCTTGAGCATTAACCTCCATTATACCTACAAATTGAGTTGGGGTATTATCTCCCAGACTGATGATATTATTGGAATAAGTAGAAGTTACCGAGGCAGTAGCGTTAGAAGCGTTATCAATTGCTATGCCCTTTACAAGTCCTGAACCGGTACTGTTTGGAAGGGTTAATTTACTGATATAATTAGCATTAACAGTAGTAGTGCCATTTTCAATTTTAATTCCGATATTTCCCGCACCCGCACTAGAAGTCGCTGAACCGCAGATAATATTGGCAACAGTATTCCCTGTTACCGTATTTGTTCCTGTATTTGCAACCCGAATGCCATATACAACATTATCGATAACGTTAGCTAAAGTGATACTGCCTGCCGTACTTAAGCTACCAACGGTATTACCTGTGACTGTATTTGTTCCGGTGGTTACACCATTAATAAGTACATTGCTCCAAATACCATAAACGTTCGCTTTATTCGTATTAGTTGTAATAGAACCAATGGTATTGCTGCTACAATCCACCGTGCCACCACCGGAATTTGAAATATTAAACCCATAAAGACTTCCGCCAGCAGTTGGTGTAAGGCTAATAGAACCTGTAGAAGCATCTCCAACGATATTGCCGGTAGCAGATATACCAACTCCCACTATGGCAATACAATTAAAAGCATTTGTTGCTGCAGTTCCATTCGTCCAGTTAATATTTTTAATGAAATTATTCTGTACATAGAGTGTGGAGGCATTTGCCTGTCCGGGATTTGTAGCAGCAGTAGCAGCAATCCCATTAAAACCATTATCATACCCTCCTGTTTTTGTCAAAGTACCACCACATTGAGTGGAAGAACCACCAATATAGTTGCCAGAAATGGTATGACCGGTAGAAGCTCCAACTTCAATCATTGTTTTATTAAGATTACTACCAGTTACTCCTGATGCTGTAGCAAAAGTACCCGTTTCGTAGAAGCTATTTCCCGAAATTGTCCAGTTAGAATTGAAAGCCACCAATCGTACCGCACGAGAACATAACAAGGTCGACATGCAATTTGAAAAATCATTGTTGCTAATGGTATTGTTGGCGTTGTCAAGTAAACCACCACCTGAATAAATAGAGATTTGAGGTCTATTTGCATCGGCAGCATTGGTAATCAGGTTATGGTCGATGGTATTGAAGCTATTGCCATTAGAAGCAAAATTAATCGTTGCCTGATAATCAACATTGGATGACCCTTTTATTGTACAATACTTTACCGTGTTATACGTTGAACCGCCATCGAACCGTATGGTGTTGGCACTACCCAACGCAGCCCCGCCAGTATTGCTGATTGTCAAATCACGCGTGGAACCGTTTAAACTTCCATCAATGTTATGTAGCCTACCATCAATGGTTACATTATTTACTCCAGTCAACTGAACAAGAATAGCACCTAAATTACCACCAATGGTTTTTCCGGTTACGGTAGGATAGATATTGACTGAAGAATAACTAGCTGTACCAGCATAATTGTATAGGGATGCAACAAGTGCAGATGCGCCGCTACCACCCCACCCACTGGGTATAGAAATAGTTGGAGTTGCAGTGTACCCACTTCCAGGGCGACATGTGGCAATGGTAAGTGCCACACCAGCAGGAGTTACTCCGGGAGCTACTGCAACAGTAGGAACTATTTTTACAGACAAAGCGGCACCAGCACCCGGACTTCCACCGCTGAATGTAGCTATCGGACCATAGCCCGAACCACCATTGGTCATTGTAAAAGAGAGATTTGCACCAGAAACTGATCCTACAGTAGCAGTAGCAGTAGCAGTAGGCGTTCCTATTGGAGCATTTGTTGGAGCATCAATTACTACTGTAATGGTTCCGGTTGAGGTGGTATAATTACCTCCGGTCATAACAATACCGGTAACCATTCCGTTTGTAACGGTTGTAATCAACGTTCCGGCAGCGCTAGATGATGCTGCACCTGTTAGTACTATTGAAACTTTTGGAGCCACAAAACCACTACCACCTACAATTGAGCCAAGAGATCTTACCCCTTTGTTCCCTCCGTTAAGTTGCGCAGCAGCTGTTTCGGTAGTACTTTCGATTATTTGAAGCGTAACTGCACCGACATAAGCGTTGCCGGTATTGGTATTGATGGCATCGAAGGCATCTTTTAATGTTGCAAAATCGGCACCTGAGCCAGTAGCACCCACTGTTTTTGTAATATCAGCTTTTGCCGTCCAGGAGAAAAGACCCAATACAAGCGTCATTGAAAGAAGTGTTTTTGATTTCATGATATTGATTTTAAGGGTGATATTTTGAATTAAGATAACTGTGACCCATTTTAAAAAACAGAATCATTGCTGTATATTAATACACAAGAGGTTAGTTTATCCCCTGCTTTCAGCAAATCATATAACAAATTGAAAATAATCTCAGCTTTTTTTAGTATATTATCAACTTGATTATTCCTTTGAAACCCGAAGGTTTTTTAAGGAGATTTTTTCAGAAACTGTTCAATGGGCGAAGTTGTCCAGATAGATTTTAAGCTGCCAAACTGAACATAATCAGCAATAAACCGGTTTCGGGTTAGCTTATTTAGAAGCTCTACAGATAAGGCAGATATTATTTCTTATAGGGTAGTGTAAAAGTTGATTATTTTTGAAAGACATGTTTAATAAGTTGGAGAGTTGGAGAAAGACATGTCAAACCTGAGAATTAAAAGTTATTTAAAATTGCAATTTCTTGTACCGTTACTGCTTTGCATATTTAATCAACTTCATTGGTCCCATCAATCCCGAAGGTTTTAAGGAACTGTCTTTGTTCAGAAACTGCTCAATGGGCGAAGTAGTCCACAAAGTTTGAATACTACCAAACTGAATATAATCACCAATAAAGCGGTTGCGGCAAACATTGGCAACGATTACTTCCAGTAGATTATTCGTTTTCAACAAATTAGTGATTGAAATATTGAAATTTGGTTGCCATAGGTAAGCAATCAATTTCCCGTTCAATTTGACTTCGGCTGTTGCGTCAATTTTTCCCAAATTTAGTACTATTGAATCTTTTGTAGTTACAAAATCTGTTGGTGCATCAAATGCGATGGTATATTTGGACTTGCCTGCAAAATACTTAATTTTTGGTTCGGCAAATTCGGTCAGTGATTTTAGTTTACTTATTTCTACCGATTGAATAGTATCGGTGTAAATTGGCGTAAAGTCTATCTTTCCTTTGAAATTCTCGATGTTGAATACCGTTGGTTGAGTTAAGGATTTGCTCAATAATTCATTTTTATTGCTAGTGAAAACATAATCGCCGGTTAACTCGCTGCTAAATTGATAGTTATTATTACTAAAACTTGCCTGTGGTATGGTTTGAACGGTATCTGACAATTGTTTTTGTGGGAATATTTGCTTCCCTAACAGCGATACCTTGCTAATGAAATTTGCTGAAGTCACGTTTTTAAACACAAAAAAGAGCGATTGAAATGGCTTGAACTTTACCGGAATTCGCAGCTGATTTTGTTCTGTTGAGAATATTGCCGGAAATGTTATGTTGCCATTTTCGGCATCCCAAATCTCGGGCGTTTTGCCTTCTATTCTAAACAGCAATTCACGGTTCAGTGTCCGATTTTGCTGATTAAATACAAAATAAACATCTTCATCACCGACTTTCTTGTGGAAATACATGATGTTTTTGGGGTCATTTTGATTGGTCGCAAAATCTGGAATGGCTTTTAACTCAGTCAACACTTTGTCGATTGGTTTCCCCCACATCACTTTTCCTTTTCCATACTGGTTGTCAATTGCCTTATTTTCAACAGATTTTCCCCAAAGGTTATCAGCCAATTGATTAAATTCTGTGGTGCTATTTTTGATGTCCTGCATTGATAACATTTCCTGTGGTTTTGGTCCGTACAGCACTAATCCATCTTTCACCAATTCGGCAATTCGTTTTAAGGTCGACCATTCCATGTTTGTTTTATCGGGTAAGGTCAAAAGTCTGTATTTCTGAATGCCACCAAACGAAAGCTTTCCATCCACGACCTTAGCTTTGTTTTTGAGCATGTCAAAGTTACACGGGTAGGCTGTAAAACCATAAGGTAGTTGATTCATAATGCTTTTATTCAACGATTGAGGGAGTTTATCGCCAATGTAAAAAACTACATCTGCCACAGGTTCTCCTTTTTGCAGAACAGACTGTACACGCGCCTGATACGTCAACCAATCTTGAGAGAATTCCCACCAGGGGTTATGGCGGTTGAAATGTGCTGCATATTTTTCTAAAGTCATTCCCGGTTTTTTATCGGTAGGTTGATGCACATTACTGTGAAGTATCATTTGATTTACTCCCGAACAAAATATCTCATCGCCAAAAGGTTTGAAATCGAACGGTGAGTCGCTGTAATTCGCAAATCCGGTATAAGCCTCAGTTCCAATAATTTTCTTATTCCCCTCAAATGCTGAGAACTGGGGGAAAATGGAGTAAGGATTGGGGCGTGGTTTGGGCTCATATTTAATGAGTTGGTCTTTATTCGGACGTGCCCAAAACTCGGTCATGGGCATATCCACATAATTGTTGGATTTGATAACGTCGAGAAATGGATATTCACCCGTATTTCCATAAATTACTTCGGCATGTAATTCTAGTTGGTTTTTGTGGCAAAGCTCCGCAAAATGTTTGTAATAATTTTCGCCAATCAAATCAGAGATGGTCAACTGAAAATCATGTAAAAAACCTTCAGAAAGTTTCGTATTTTCGACCGTTTCGCCACACAAAACCGGAATCCACGAACTGAGATTATAGCTTCGTCGTTTTTTAAATTCTTCAGGGAAACTTTTCGTCCAGTTTTGATAATAGGCTTCCCAGCTGTCGATAAGCAAGAATTTGAATGTGTTTCCAGTGAAACTGCCTGCCACTTTAATCAATTTTCCGGCAAAACTATTAAAATGCAGGTTTAAAGCAGCTGTATCCATCTTGTCACACTCCAATCCCTGACCTTCAAAATTGGCACACACATTTTTTCGTCCAGTGGTGGTATAACCAAAACGAATAATACCCCAGCGACCTTTGGGAGCTTTCCAGTTTAATATACCATCGTGAGTTACTTGATTACTTATATCAATAATTGAGTTTGCGGCAATTCCTTTCTGTGAATTTCCAGTGGTCAGCTCTAATTGAGATTCTTGTATGGCACTTACCACCTGGGTTTTTTCAAGCAAATTGGCAATTTTGGGTGAATAAGACGGACTTTCCTCCTCTTTTAGCAATTCAATTTCTCCAACTGAATAAACCTTTGGGCAATTTACACATACAAATTTAAAAAAATTTGCAGTTGTTTCAGGAAATTCCACCGTTATCATTTTGTTGATACCAACAAATGCAAGGTCTTTAATTTTGTTGTAAGTAATTCCATCAGTAGAAGTCAACAAACTAAATTGACTGTTTATGCTTGTCCTTTCCGTCTTTCGTGTCTCGCTATTATAAATAAAAGGGAAGAAAGCCACTTTATTCTTAGTCTGTAATTTTGAAAATGAGATGAGAATTGAATCACCATTTTTCAAATCAATATTACTCATTGGATTGCTGTCACTAAGCGCAGATACTTCCTGTATTTTGTTGAATTGGATGGTTGGATTGGCTTTTTTGTAGGAATTCACTGGCTCAGTAATAGGGAACGCCACAACGATTACATCGCGATAAAAATCATTTTTTGATTGGGGCTGAGGCAGCTGAGTTTTGATAGTTTTGCCACCATCAACTATGATTTTAGACCATACATATTGCTTCATTGATGATTCCGGGGTAATCCACGGACCACCACTCTGACTCCAACCTCCGCAATTGATAAAACCAATGCTAATTCCTAATCTATTGGCTTCCTGCAATGACCAGCGGAACATATCGTACCATTCGGGTGTTCCGAATTTTACTTTCTGAATATCTAACTTGACAGTACTTGCAAGCCCAATATCAAAAATAGAGGTTTGAACAATACCTTGTTGTTTCATCGATTCTAAATCCTTGGTAATACCCTCTTTGCTGATGTTTCCATTCATCCAATGCCACCAGGTATGTAGTTTGGTTGATTGAGGTGGTGTTTGGAAATCACTTTTATTTAAAGCGGTTTGAGCAGTCGCCAGATTTACACAAAAGCACAGTAAAATGAGCGAAAGTAGTAGAATGGATTTTTTCATTAGAAAACTGAGTTTTGAAGTTCTTACAAGTGAGCTGTTGAACAATTTAAGCTTTTATTTTCAAGTAATACACAAAACAAGCCTCAAACCCTTGCTCAGAGAAAAAACAATAAAAGCCTAACTATTTACAAAAAACAGATTGTTTTCTCCCGAAAAACGGAGTTGCTAGATACCTAATGACTTTCAACGCCAGTGTTTTAATATTTCATTAAAACCACAGAGCTGAACGGTTTTAACGTGATAGTGCCATTGTAAATTTTGCCATCCACACCCATATACTTCCCATCCAAGGTGATAGTTTTTAGTATTTTAGTTGGGTTCATTTCAAACCGAATGTCATTGGTATTTTTTACTGCAAAAGGAGGTTTTTTGGAGTGCGCATCCTGTTTTGAAAATGCTTGCCAATCCGCTAAGCTTTTTTCTTTCGTTCCTATGGCAGGTTGTTTTAGTTTGAATGTTGGATTATCATTTATCGGGCTTGCATAATAATTACTGTCAGCAATCCCAAAAAGTGTAATATCATCATTGAATTTTGTATGAAAAAAAATTGAATTCTGTGAAGCGGTTTTTGAAACAATTATATTTCGCCGAAAAGAGATGCCATGAATGTAATCAGCAATGACACTTGAATTTTGAAAATCCACGCCAACAGCACAATTGAAAGTGGTATTATCTTTAATCGTATTATCGTGTGCTTTGTGAAGTTTAATGCCTGAATTTCCAATATTGGCAACCGTATTATTCGTAACCACAGCATTTGAAGTATATTCATCTAAATAAATCCCTTCGGCCATTGAATGGTTACCAGGAGTTCCTGCATAATTCCCTATTGCATTGGTAATAATATTATGGTCGATAATTCGGACATCAGCACTTGGTTTACAGGTGTAAATTCCGCCACCATCATTTAGTAACAAACAAACAGAATCAATACGATTATAGCTTACAGTGGATGTACCTTTGTATTTCACAATAATTCCGCAATATCCAATATTTCTAATGTTGTTGTAACTGATCACTCCACCATTACCAGTCATATAAATACCATTTAGTCCTACGGCAGCTTTTGATTGTCCTAAAATGCGACCGATATTCGAAATTGTATTATTCGTGGTTTGTGATGCTGAACTATTATTATCAATGCCACAATTATTACAATCACGAATGGTATTATTATCAACAATGCAAGCCCGACTTCCTGCACGAAGATCTATCCCTGAGTTTCCGGCAAAAGAAATATCACAGTGCTGAACATTACAGTAGTCATTTCCACCCTGAAATTGCACAGCATTGTCTATTGAACCTGTCAAATTGAGATTTTCGAGCCTTATATAAGCCTGATTATTGTTATAAATCAAATTGTTGAGTGTGGCAACCTGAACTACCTTTGTGTGTGGGTTAACATCACCAAAGTACATATAGAATACACCTGTAGAGGGATTGTGATACCATTCACCGAAGCTTGTTAGGGTTCTTTGGTCATTCATAAAAAAATAGCCAAAATTGGCTTTCGGCTCTTGATTTGAGCCCAGATTTTTATACGACAAAACATCGCCAGAATGATTGGTTACAACGCATCTATCAATTGTCCAGTCATTTTTACGAATGACAATCTCAGCTCCAGTCCAGTTTGTTGAAGTTCCTAAATCTTTATCGCTAATTGATTTATTGGTATCGAAAGATTCAAATTTTAAATATTCATTATCCGGAAAACGTCCCATTCCCACTTGCATTCCATCAATGCTTACCATGTTGGTAAGACTATCCGATGGAATTACTTTTGAATAAATACCACTACCTTCATTTGTCCAGTTGGTAATGGTGGTAAAACCTGAAATGACAGGTTTATTGCCAGTTCCATAGGCAGTAATCGTAATAGGGTTTTCATTTGTACCGGAATTGTCAATATTAATGGTGCCGTAAAAGGTTTCACCTCTTTTAAAATTGATGGTACTACCTGCCAGAAATGACGAGAATGAAGAATTCACTTTAGCAATACTCTGCCACGGTGTAGAAATAGTCAAACCATCAGCTGAATCATTGCCAGTTGCCGACACATAATAATTAGTAGCAACAACATTGGTGGTTATTAGCAAGCTAAAGATTGTGAAAAAAAAGAAATGTGTGAAAGTGAAAAAGAATCTTTGCATTTTATTATTATCCTAAAATCAAGATATTACATTATCCTAAAATAATTCTCACTAAATTAAATCTTCATGATTTTTTTCACTTCAAAAGAACTACCGATTTCAATTCTCACAAAATACATCCCAGGGCTAAATTTAGAGGATTCCACGACTGTTTTTCCTGCCATTTTTCCGGAAAAAATTATCTGACCTATTGAATTCAGTATTTGAAAACCATGACTATTGGTGTCACCTTCAATTTCGATAGTGATTTGATTAGAAACCAGACTAGGGATTACTTTAATGATTTTTGGATCATTGACTTGTGTCACAACTGTAGGGTTATATTTTACTAATACAGCAGAAGTATAGGGTTGCAAAGTGATAGAACCGTCATAAACTTTGCTATCAGCAGTAATATACTTTCCAACCAACGGAATGGTTGACGGAGATTTTGTTGCGTTAAATTCAAACCGAATGTCATTCACATCGGTAATGCTAATGGGTGATTTTTTTGAATTTACATCCTGACCCGAAAAAGTCTGCCATTGAGCTAAAGTCTTCGTTAGTTTCGCCCCTAATGATGGTTGATAAAGCCTTAATGTAGCATTATCATCCATCGGACGTGCATAAAAATTATTATCTGCCGTTCCAAAAAGCGTAATATCATTCGCAACCGTATTAAACTCTGATGTAAATTGGATTGCCATTTTGGCAAAAAAGATATTTCTGAGCAATGATACATTCCTGATATTGGTTCCTGTGGAATTTTGAAAATAAATGCCACTAAAACAATTGTAGGTTGTATTATCAGTAATCGTAATTTCATGTGCTTTATGTAACTTTATACCGGAATAGCCACAGTAAGCCACGGTATTATTTGTAACCACCACATTTGTTGAATACTCATCTAAATAAATTCCTTCAGCAGATGAGCCGTAACCCGGAGTTCCATCGACATTACCTATCGAGTTTGTAATAATATTATGATCCAAAGTCCTAGCACCTGCATTCACAGAAGTCATATAGATAGCACCACCATCATTCAGAACCAAACAAACCGAATCTATACGATTATAGCTTACAGTTGCTGCTGCTCCTGAATGTCCTAGATAAATACCGTCATAACCTATTTGTTTGATCGTGTTGTAACTAATAAGCCCTCCATTCAACATATAAATAGCATTAACACCGAGACTTATTGATTGTCCGGGAATTAAACCTATGTTTGAAATAGTATTATTGGTAATGGTAGGAGAAGTCCCTGAAGCATGCATTCCCTGAGAATTACAATCCCGAATGCTATTATTATCGGCAATACAGTTATTTCCACCAGCTCCACCCGGACCAAATTCTATCCCTAAACTTCCGGAAAACGAAATATCACAATTTTGAACAATACAATAATTAGCATAGTATTGTAAAAATACTGCAGCGTTTATCGCACCTGTCACATTTAGATTGTCAACGGTAATATAAGGGTTTCCGCCATTATAAACCAAATTATTAAGCGTAGCAACCTGCACTACTTTGGTATTTGGGTCAATAGCACCAAAGTACATATAGAATTTACCGCTTGTTTTATTGTGGTACCATTCCCCGTAAGTTGTCAAAGTTTTTAAGTCATTCAGAATAAAATAGCCAAAGCCGGCAACAGGAGTTTGAGTTGACCCATAACTAGTATAGGTCAGAACAGTTCCTGTGTGATTTGTAACAAGGCATCTATCCAACGTCCAATTATTTTTTCGAATAGCAATTTCAGCTCCGGTCCAGTTAGTTGACGACCCCATTAATCCAAAATCGCTTATTGATATATTCGTGTTAAATGAAGAATAGGTTAAATATCCGGTATCTGGATAACGCCCCATGCCAACCTGCTTGCCATTAATGGTTACCATGTTGGTTTGAGCTTCGGAAGTAATCACTTTTGAATAAATACCACCACCTTCATTCGTCCAACCCGTAATGGTTGTAAATCCGGTAATTACTGGTTTTGCACCTGTACCATAAGCACTTATCGTGATAGGATTCCCACTTGTGCCGGATTTACCGGTTGTAAGCGTACCGTAGAAAGTATCACCTCTATTAAAATAGATTGTACTTCCTACGGGAAATGACGAGAATGAAGTATTTATTTTAGAAATGCTTTGCCAGGGAGTAGTAATAGTTAATCCATCAGCCGCATCACTGCCGGTTGCTGACACATAATAATTAGTAGCATTTATATTGTTGGTTATAAGCAAGCTACAAGCTAAAATAAGAATTGCAGCAGTAAAGGAAAGTGAGAAAGAGAGAGAGTTTTTTATATTTTTCATATTTTTAATTTTCCCTGCCCCTAACCCCCTAAAGGGGGAATAAGAGAGGTAGTTTGGAGAAGTTTGTTAGTTGATAATCATTTATTTGTGTGTACTAATCCCGATAGCTATCGGGATATTTTGGTCATTAGCTCTTTCTTGACAAGCCAAGCGGCAAAGCCTATCGTTCAAATTAACTTTACATTAGTTGCAATTGTTTGATTTTACATTCATTGATGCGTTATAACTTTATAAATTTTTTAATCCCAAAATTACTACCCTTATCAATCTTCACAAAATAGATACCTGAATTTAAGTTAGAAGAATCCACAACTGTTTTATCATAAATCTTTCCATTGAGAACAAGCTGACCGGTTGAACTCACAATTTCAAAATTATGATTTATATTATTTCCTTCAACTTCAATACTAAATTGATTGGATACTGGATTTGGATATATTTTTATACCCTTGTTGTCTGCTGGTTGACTTTCAACAGCTGTGTTGTTGTATTTTATTAATACAGCCGATGTATAAGGTTGCAAGGTGATTGAACCATCATAGATTTTGCTATCGGCAGTAATATACTTTCCTGCTAATGAAATGGTTGTCGGAGATTTTGTTACGTTATATTCAAACCGAATGTCATTTGCATTTGTAAGCGTAATGGGTGACTTTTTGGAGTGTACATCCTGAAGTGAAAATGCTTGCCAGGATGCTAAGTTCATATATTTCACACCTGATGTAGGTTGAGAAACTTTAATTATTTGATTATCATCCAACGGTCGGGCATAATAGTTACTGTCAGCTATGCCAAATAGGGTTATATTATCATCATAAGTAGTATGAAAATACAAGGCATTTTGTGAAGCAGTTTTTGGAAAAAAGATATTCCGTCTTAACGAAATGTCATGGATATAATCGGTAATGACGCTCGAATTCTGTAAATCTATACCCGTTTGACAATTGTAAGCCGTATTATCAGTTACTATATCATTGTGTGCCTTATGAAATTTATATCCTGAATTACCACTATTCGCCACTGTATTGTTCGTAACCACTACGCTTGAACTATATTCATCTAAATAAATTCCTTCTGCAGATGAACCATAGCCAGGAGTTCCACTAACATTACCTATCGCATTTGTAATGATATTATGGTCGATGATTCTCGGACTTGTGATGGTATTTGACATATAAATTCCACCGCCGTCATTGAGTACTAAACATACTGAATCGATATAATTATAAGATACGGTTGAACCTCCGGAATATCTCAAAGTGATACCATTATATCCAACTTTTCTAATTGTGTTGTAACTAATAACACCTCCATTACCGGGAAGATAAATTCCTTCGATGCCCTGTTTATAATTCGATTGTCCGGTAATAATTCCAATATTCGTGATTGTATTATTCGTTATGGTGGATAAAAAACCGTAATTACAATATATTCCATTTGAGTTACAATCCCTAATCGTATTATTATCAACAATACAGTTTGTTCCCGTGCCCAAGTCAATTCCATTATTACCACAATTCGAAATATCGCAATTCTGAATATTACAAAAATCATCAGCACTGGTCAAATATACTGCATTGTTTATGGCACCTGTTATATTGAGATTATCTACGGTAATATAATCATAACCACCACTGTTGTAAATGATATTGTTTAACAAAGCTACCTGAACTACTTTCGTGTTGGGGTCAACGGCACCAAAATACATATAAAATTTTCGGGAAACCGGATCGTGATACCATTCTCCATAGCTTGTGAGTGTTCTTTTGTCATTCATAATAAAATAGCCAAAACCTGCCGTAGCATTCGAACCAGTTCCTAAATCACTATATGTTAACAAAGTGCCGACATGACTGGTTATGGTGCCTCTATCCAGGGTCCAATTATTCTTCCGAATGGCAATGCCAGCTCCGGTCCAGTCTGGACTTGCCCCTAATTCATTATCTGTTATTGATTTATTCGTTGCGGCCGATTCATAAGATAGGAATCCGTTATCGGGATAACGACCCATTCCAACTTGTTTTCCATCCATGGTGACCATGTTGGTAAGAATAGATGTACTTATTGATTTTGAATAAATGCCACCTCCTTCATTCGTCCAACCGGATGTGATGGTTGTGAATCCGGTAATAATTGGTTTTGGCCCGGTTCCATAGGCACTAAGGGTAATAGGACTGCCACTTGTGCCCGATTTATTGATAGTAATTGTGCCATAAAAAGTATCGCCCCGGTTAAAATAGAACGTGCTTCCAGCAGCTAATAAGGAGAATGAATTATTTACTTTTGCAATGCTTTGCCACGCAGTAGCAGGTGTTAAGCCATCAGCACCATCATCACCGCTAACCGAAATATAATAATTAGTTGCATGTAGCTTGTTTGTCAGTAATAGACTTATCAATAAAATACAGAGGAATGATAACAGGGAAGTATTAAGTGAGCGTAAATTTCTTTTAGCTTTCATTTTTGCGAATTTGTGTTTGTTTTCTATTGAGAAAAAGTAAACAATAGAGATTATATAAGTTAGTCTGTTTTAAGAATGGAACGCGGATGGAACATACCGACTTGTCGGTAAACGCGGATTTAGCGGATGTAAAACGGATTATATCTCGCCTTTGGCGAGATGATTAAAAATTTGTTCTTTAAATCAGACCCGATTTATCGGGGATAAAATCCTTTTATTGATCAGTTTTTACATTTTATACCGTCAAGTCGGCATCTTCGATCAGCGCACATCCGCTAAATCCGTTAAATCAGCGTTCCATTTCTTTGTTTTAAAATATTTAATTCAATATATCAGATACTTACAACTTGTATAATCCCTAATAATGTTTTTTTCCTTTTTGATTTCGTTATTATTGCTCGTTATCAGATCTTCTAATTTGCTTTTGTAGTTGCAGTTACAGTTCCTCTTAAGACCTTGTTTTTCATTATTTTAAAGCTATAACTCGTATTTGCCAATAAGCCGGTATATGTTTTAAATTTTGCAGATAAATCGCCTGATGTCAATTGAGTGGTATCGCTTACCGTTCCGCAGGTTTTTATGATGGAAGTGACGTGTCTGTTGGCCAACCAGGATAATTTGACAGTTGTTGCGGTTATGTCTCCGGTATTGATGATATTAGCCGTATGATTTGTAAATACATTTTCTAACAAAAAAATATTAGAGTAGCTGAAATCAGCAAACTTGACACTTCCGTCTTTGCTCACCCCTTTTATTCTTGCATAGAGCGTTGTATTACTGTTAAGTCCGGTTACAGAAGCTACTGTGGTATCTTTATTCATCACCAGGGTATCAATATTGCTTACAAAATTGTCGTAACTTATCTGTACGATGTAGTTGGCATTGGGGAGTGTTGTCCAACCAAATTTCATAGAGAATCCCTCCATGTCGGCGGTTGGAGTGTACATAATTAACTGTGGGAAGTCTAATTTTACTTCTTCTTTTTGAGTGCAGGACTGAAAAGCAAAAACAGGAATCATCAATAATAAAGTCAAGCGAATTAATGGAATGGTATTTTTCATTTGTGTAGTTATAAGCCCCCTAGCCCCCTAAAGGGGGAATAAGAAGGGGAATAGTGAGAAGTTTGTTGTCTGAAAATTAGTTACTTATTCTGTAATGCGTCAAACCGTAAAAGAAACGGTTGAACGATTTAGAGAATAAACACAAGCGCTTTTGTTTCAATAAAAAGCCGCTTGTGTTTAGAATAAAAATGAAGAAATTATTACTTAATAAATTTACTCACCTTGCCATCAATACTGATAACGTACATTCCGTTTGCTAAAGAACGTGTGTACATTCCGTTGGCTCTGGTTTTTTCGATAAGTAAACCATTGATGCTATAAAGTTCAATGTTTGACTCTCCAGTTAAAGGAACTGCAATACCCGTTGCATTGCTAATGATGCGAGGGCTTGTCGTTGTTTCAATAGTATTCAAATTAGTGTAAAATCCAGCCTCTAACGCTCCCATTCTTGGAGTACCCCCTCTTGTTCCATTAACTGTAAAGTCAGTTGTAATACCTGAAATAGTGATACCCGGCAATGATACTGTTGCATTTGTTTTGTAATCGGTTGCCAAAGTTCCTCCTGCATTTGCAAACAATGGATCTAATACCAGACTATTCACTTCACCCGGAACAATTGGTAAAGCGTTCAGCTTTACTCCATAATATCCTAAATTACTACCTGCTCCGGAAACAAAATAATCATTGTTGCTGCAAGTAAAAGCGGCACCCGTAGTAGTTGCTCCGGCACCTGCATAAAGTGCCCAATGGGCATCCCATGGAGTTCCAGCCATGGAGCGTGTACTTACTAAAATATTATTTTTAATGTTTTTAATATAGGTCGATGCGTTGGCACTAGATATGCAGTATGACGAATTAGCAGTTGTACTTAACTCGGTACCACCAATATAGATCGTATTGAAATAAATGTTGGTAGTAGCAGTCGCTATGGAATTTGCTTCCAATATTCCATACATTTTTGTTTGAAAATTACCACCTAACGAAATAATATTGTTGTAGTACGAAGAAGTACTGCTAGCTGCTGAGCTGACAATATAAATAGCTTCCATTGTATTACTACTTGCAGTACTGTTGGGATAGAATAGATTAGTAATAAAATTATTCTTTACAGTATAGGTGCCATTTTGTAAATACATAAGATGGAAATTTCCCCCTGAAGCTACAGTGCTATTTATATTCTCAAAGGTATTCCCACTAATGATAGTTGTACCGCTACTCGTTCCTCTTATACCATATAGAAATGCTCCACCTACACTGATACTACCCGGCGTGCTGGTACTACCGAAGGTGTTATTGCTAATTGTATGGCTACCGGTACCTTGATCGTAGATTCCAAAGAAATAACCGCCGGAATTATTTGTTGTGATTGAACCAACGGTATTATTGTCAATTAAAAGAGCACCTGAGGAAGCTTCTACCCTTATTCCATATACATATCCACCCGTAGCTCCATCTGTAACTGTGATAGAACCGGTACCGGTTGTTGCCCCAATGGTATTGCCCGTGAAGTTTATGCCTCCCGCCAATGATACAGGTTTAAAATCGGCAATTGAATAATTACTCCAATTAAAGTTTTGTATAATATTGTTTGAAACATTGGTCAGTGGAGTAGCACCCACAGCAAGATAAATACCGAAAAAAACATTGTTATCATCGGCTGTTTTTGTTAATGGCGTACCTCCGCATTGTGCTGCAGAACCACCAATATAGTTACCTGTTATTGTATTTGATGAACTTGTAACGCCAATAACAGTAATAGGAGTAGCAACATAAGGGCTAGGCGGAGCAATGGTAGTCGTTTCGTAAAAACTATTGCCTGATACCGTCCAATTGGTTGTGAAAGTAGTGAGATAAATGGCACGAGAACTGGTCAAAGCTCCCGACAAACAATTGGCAAATTCATTGTTTGAAATTGTATTAAGGTTGTTGTTTGCAACCGAGCCGGCAGAAAGAATGGAAACCTGAGGCCTCTTTCCATCATTCGCATTGGTGAATAAATTATTACTAATGGTGTTGTTGCTGTTATTGTTTGCAGCAAACATCATAGTAGCGCGGTTTTCAGTGGTTGAAGACCCTTTTATTGTACAGTACTTTATCGTGTTATTTGATGAGCCATTATCGATTCTAAGAGTTGTTGCTTGTGTCAAATCAAGGCCGCCTGTATTGCTTATGGTTAAGTCACGAGTACTGCCGGTTGCATTCAACCGTCCATCGATGGTTACATTGGCTGCACCATATAACTTAATTAACACATTGGATAAATCTCCACCAATAGTTTTTCCGGTCACTGTTGGGTAAATGTTCATAGCAGTCCAATTAGCACTGGCATTTAATTGGGCTGTTGCAGATTCAGTGGTATTGTCAATAATCTGCAGAGTAATGACACCTGTGAAAATGCCGCCTGTATTAGCATTAATGTCAGTGAATGCTGCACCTAAGTTTACATAATCTGCCCCTGTGGCACCTACAGTTTTGGTTACATCGGCTTTGGCCGTCCAGGAGAAAAGACCTGCTAAGAGAGTCATCGTAAGAAAGAGGTTTTTTTTGTTCATGATAAAGATTTTTAAAAGATTAATTTTTTAAAAGATTAATTGATTAATAAAGTAATAACTAACATTGATTCATTTCATTTTCAAATTTTCAAATTGACTTATTCTTGGCAAGCCAATCGAAGATTCCGCGAAGCGGTAGCGGCAAGCCGAGCGTTCAAATTAACGTTACACTACATGATAAATTTGCTGGCATTCCCATTAATTCGGATAATGTACACTCCTTTATTCAAATTGCGTGAGTAAGAGCCGGTTGCTTTTGTTTTTTCTATCATTTGACCACTAATGCTGTAAAGTTCAATCACAGCTTCGTTTTCAAACGATGCAAGAATACCCGTTGTGGTATGAGCTAATTGATACGCTAATTGCATTTTAGTATCATTAATTCCGGCTATTCCGTTCGGATCAAGGGCACCCATAGTTGGAATCGCAGGTCTGGTTTTTCCTAAATAATCTGTAAGAATACCGGTAGTTGCATCCGCTTTAAGCGTTGTAGCAGAAATTGCATAATCCGTTGCCAATGGATTAGTAGCACCAATATATGAAAAACCGGGGTCGATAGCCTTACTATTTGGATCCTGTCCTGACACTATTGGTAGAGCTGTCATATCAGATCCATAATAACCTAGCACACTCGCTTCACCAGATACTGAATAATCATTGTTATCACAGGTCAAAGAACCCAAAGGTGCTGCACCAAAAAAGCCATAATGTAAACTAGTACTACCCGTGGTAGCCCGGGTGCTTACCATAATGTTATTTTTCACATTCATATTATACACAGTAGTTCCGTCTAAACGGACACAATACGATTTGGTATTTGGATTTGGGGTTTGAGTACCACCGTTAATATAAATAGTATTAAAATACACATTGGTGGTGGATGTATTGGTTTTTGTACTCCAGTTATAGATACCCATTAGGTCACAAGCATAAGCACCACCTAATGTGATAATATTATTAGAATAGGTAGAAGTGGCGGTATCATCATAACCTTCGATAAGAATACCAACCATTTGTGCCTTAGCAGTATTAGTACTGTTTGGAGAGTTTAGATTATAAATAAAATTCCCGTTTACATTATTGGCACTTCTGTTACTCAGAATTCCTCTGACAGTACTACTTGAATTTGCAGCATTGGTAATATTCGCAATGGTATTTCCACTAACTGTATTGGTTCCGGCAACACCGTAGTTTTTTATTCCAATAAGCGAATGAGGTTTTCGTGTATCTGTTGAACTTGCATTGATACTATTTGCCGTTTTCAGACTTCCGATGATGTTATTATTTATCGTGGAGATACCGGTACTTACATTGTATATTCCATAAAAAGTAGTTTGAATGGAATTAGTGGTTATAGATCCAATCTTATTATTGCTGCAACTACCGCTTATTGAATCACAAAATGATATACCATTTATTGTTGCAGCTCCGGTTCCGCCTCCGGTATAGACAATAGATCCGGTGCCGGTAGTAGCACCAACGGTATTTCCTATTACATTTATTACTTGTGACCAAATCTCTATACCTGTCCACATTGCACTGGCGGAATTGCTCCAATTGATGTTTTTAATGCTGTTATTTTGAACAATACTTGCAGGAGTTTTGCCTACTTTCAGATAAATAGCAGTGAAACCATTATCTCCACCGTTTGTTTTTGTCAGTGCTGTACCAGCACATTGTGCCGCTGTGCCACCAATCCAATTATCGGAAACAAGGAAGCCTGTACCTGTATTATTAAGATAGATGGCATTAAAATTTTTATTTGCAGTACCTCCTGCAAAGCTGGTGGTTTCATAAAAACTGTTTCCGCTTATTGTCCAGGCACTGTTCCCTGTACCAAGATATACAGCATTACCACCTTTAGTTAAATTCCAGTAATTTGAAAATTCGTTGTTAATCACAGAATTATTTGTCGTCACAAAACCTTTTGCGGGATCGTTCCATGAAAATACAGAAATATAGGATCTGTTTGCTTCACTGGCACTCGTAATTAAATTATTACTGATCATGTTGTTTGCATTCCCGTTAACTTTAGTAGCAACGGCAAAATTAATTGTCCCTACGTAAGAAGTTCCTGAACCCTTGATTATACAGTATTTTATCGTATTATTCGAAGCACTATGAGTTAAATTAATGGTAGAAGGCTTTGTTAAATCAGTACCACCTGTATTGGTGATGGTCAAGTCGCGGGTAGTCCCGGTTGCATTCAAACGTCCATCGATGGTCACGTTAGTTGTACTGTCCAATTGAATTAAATCTCCGCTCATATCTCCGGCAATCGTTTTGCCGGTAACAGTCGGGTAAATGTTCAGGGCTGTCCAATTCGTGTTCGTTGCTTTGATTTGTGCGATAGCTGTTTCGGTGGTATTATCCACAATTTGGAGTGTAATAACGCCACTGAATACCCCTCCAACATTGGCATTGATGTCATCAAAGGCGGCTTTCAGAGTTGCATAATTGCCCCCAATGGTTCCAACGGTTTTGGTTATATCGGCTTTTGCTGTCCAGGAAATAAGACCTACAAAGAGCGTCATCAAAAGAAGAAGTTTTTTTGTACTCATAATAATTGATTTTTAAGGGTTAATTTAAAGAGTTATTTATTTGTGTTGATTCTGATTACTTTCATTTTAGCTGAGTCGGCAATAAATGATTTTGCTTTTTTATCAACAACGGTTCCTGTAGTATTTTTAGGATTTTCATTGCTCACTGCATTTGTTGACGAACTTGATTTTTTAATTCTGGTTACAACTATGTTTTTGCCTTGTATAGAATAGCTAACTTTTTGACCCAGCAAAATTTGTTTTACTACTTCGTTGATTGGCCTATTTATTGTTTTAACTGTAACCTTTCGTTGAATATCTATGTCCTTGACTTCATAAACAAATGAATATCCTGTTTTTACTTTTAAAGTCTGGATAGCTTCTCTTACCGTAATATTAGGTAAATCAAGTGAAATTCCCTGAGAGAATAGGGATGCTGAAAAGCAAAAGAAAGCCACGGACAATAAAATCAACTTGTATGTTTTCATCATAATATTGACAGTTTAAAAAGCATTTAAAACTTAAAAGATTGACTAACAACTTACTTTTCGAATTTCAAGATAGAAGCAGCTGAATTTTTCAAAGAATTTAATTGGGTAGCGTTTGATTTATTTTCTATTCATCATAATCACCTGTATTAGTAAGGCAGATATTCTTCCTGATAGGGTAGTGAAAAAGTTGATTATTTTTGAAAAGAGTGTAAAATAAATTTGAACATATTTAAAACAGTATATATTTTAACACATTGTGCGATTATGACTTTTTTTTCAGAACATTTCATTTCACTGTCACTATCTCATGCTGTGCCTCATCATGACTGTTCTTGCCAATCCAGATATCAAAATCGCCTGATTCAATGACTGATTTCAGATTTTTATCCAGAATAGCTAATTCATCAGGAGAAACCATAAAAGTAACAGTTTGGGTTTCTCCCGGCTTGAGTTCAATTTTCTGGAAATCAATAAGTTTCTTTTTAGTTTGCGTAATAGTTGCCACCTTTTGATGCATATAGAGCTGTACAACCTCTTTTCCTGTTACATTTCCGGTGTTTGAAACATTAATCGAAACATTGAATGATTCATTCTTAGAAATTAGCTTTTTTGAAAGCACCATATTACTATACGAAAATGAAGTATAACTCAAGCCAAAGCCAAAAGGATATAAGGGTTCAGCATCAACATCTAAATAGCTGTTGTAACCAGGTCGACCACTCGTTCGGTCGGAATAAAACAAGGGAATTTGTCCACTTTTTTTAGGAAAAGTAGTCGTTACATGTCCGCTGGGGTTTGTTATTCCAAATAAAACGTCAGCTAGGGCATTTCCGGCTTCGGTACCCGGATGCCAAGCCAATAAAATAGCATCGGCATATTTTTCAATCTCGGTCAATACCAAAGGACGACCATTGAAAATAACGACTATCACTTTATGTCCACTTTCTTTCAATTGTTTGATTTGTTCGGTTTGTCCCCAGGGCAAGGTGATCTCGGAACGACAATGATTTTCACCAAACATATTACCGGATTCGCCCACACAAACAATTACTGTCTTGGAATTTAAGGTTTGTGGTTCTGCCGAAAAGCTAATTTCAACTCCTTTAGGTAGATTTTGACTAAGACCATCAAACACGGTTACCACATCTTTTTTGTCTCCATTGCCAGTCCACCAACCAATTACATCTTTATTATTAGCCCACTCCCCCAGCAAAGTGATGCGACCTGAATTTTCTTTAATGGGTAACAAATCGCTATTTTTCAACAATACCATGCTTTCCCTTGCTGCCTTTCTTGCTAAAGCTCTGTTTTCATGGCTTAGTTGTGAAATTGATTCTTCTCCTTCTATGGTATATGGGTTTTCAAAAAGTCCCAATTTAAACTTGATACGCAATACTCTTTTTACCGCTTCATCAATTATTTTTTCGGAAAATCGTTTTCCGTTGACTTCTTTTGCTAAAGTATTGTAGCATTGTGTTTTCATTTCCATATCATTTCCTGCTGATAACGCGGCATTAGCAGCTTGTTGATCAGTTTCAGCAATTCCATGTGCTTTAAGTTGGTCAATGGCCTTCCAATCACTAACTACAAAGCCCTTAAAGCCCCATTCTTTCCGAAGTACCTGGTCGAGTGTAAAAGAATTAGCCGCAGCCGGTAATCCTGAGATGTCATTGAAAGCCGACATAATGGAAACTGCTCCGGCATTGACACATTCTTGGAATGGTGGTAAATAGGTTTCACGCAAGGCGCGTTCGGATAGTTCTGTAAATTGATAATCGCGACCACCCATCGCTGCTCCGTATCCAACAAAGTGCTTTACACAGGCACCCATTGAATACTTTGCCGTTAAATCAGCTCCCTGATATCCTTCCACCATGGCTTTCCCAAAACGTCTGTTCATTAATACATCTTCGCCCGAACCTTCCGAAATTCTGCCCCAACGAGGATCTCGGGCAACATCTACCATTGGACTGAATGTCAGGTCAATTCCTGAAACAGAAGCTTCACAGGCAGCAATTTGTGCTGTATTTTTTGCCAATTCAGTATCCCACGAAGCTGAAAGTGCGAGCGGAGTAGGGAAAATTGTTTTATAACCATGAATTACATCAAAAGCAAAAATTACGGGAATGCCTAAACGGCTTTTTTCAACTGCCAAAGTTTGTAATTCATTTCTCATTTTTACAGATAATGGATAAGGACGAACAACACAAAAAGCACTTATCTTTCCTTTCATTAAATCAGAATGCATTGCTTCATCGTTATTTTCGAGAGCCGGCATATTTAATTGACCTAATTTTTCTTCAATGGTCATCTTCATTAAAAGGTCATTTACTCTAACTTCCGTGGGTTGTTTTGCATCTTTGTATTTTGCGAATGAACCTTTGTTTACGGCAGAAACGTTAGTAAATGAATATCCAAAAAAAACAAAAATCAAAACTTTAGATATAATTTTCATGGTATTGGTTTGGAAAATAGATAAATATGATGTCATTGATTCCAGATTATGTGAATTTAGTTTAGCACAAAAATATCACAAAATCCTTTTGGCAGAATAATATCTTTATTGGCTTCAATGCTCAAACCGCTGAATAATCCTTTTGCTTTGCCCTTAAACTGCAAACTTACTGTCGCCTGGTTATCTTGCAAATTACGAAAGACAATGAAATTCAGTTTTCCATTTTCAGATAGCGTTTTTACCCATACTTTTTCGACATTTGATTTCAGAACCGGTTCAACACGACTTTCCTGCATGACTTTGCTGAGAAATGTATTAAAACTTTTATTATTTTTTTCACTGCCTTCTCCAATGTTCGTTCCACAATAATAAACTTTTCCATCTCCTATTTTTTTAGAGATGATGCTTGGATAATCATCACTAAATCTACCGAGAACGTTGGCATCGGATGCTTGTAATTTGGCAAAACGCCATGCTCCCAATAAAATGGAACTATCTTTCATGTTGATTGGCACATAAAGACCACCTTTGGCATCAAAATCTTTCAGTTGCTTTTCTTGTTTATCACTGAATTTCAGCAAATAGGTAGATGATGTTTCCACCTCTTTAATACCCCACTTTTTGTCCAGTCCAAATCCGGGAACAACATAACTGTGCCGTCCTGTATTGTCATTATAGCCACCCAAATGAGCTTCAGAAAGCAATACACCGCCTTTGTTCACCCAGCTGTCAATGGCATCGGCCTCCTGTTGGGTGAGATAATAGCAAGTTGGCATGATAAGTACTTTTATGTTGTTGAGATTGTCCAGCTTTTCGCTATTCACATAACAAAAATTATAACTGTGATTGGAAAGAAAATTGGTATAGGCAGTAATGGAGCTGGTATACGATTTAAAATTCCCGAATGTACTGTAGTTGAAAACCTCATTTTTCATACTCTTCCATATAGCTACATCGGGTTTATCTGCACTACTTTTCAACAACAATTCTGTGTATGGTTTAATGGTCTTCCAAAAAGATTCTACTGCCTTGGTAACTACCCTGTCCGATCCATCAGGGTTGACCAGTCCCCATGCCGGCGCTTCAATTCCCAATAGTTCAGGACGGTACTGCCAGAACAAAAATCCCTTTATTCCCATAGCCATCTGAGGAAGCAAGTCGTTTAACAAATCATTGAGAGTTACAACTGATTGGTGATAAGCTATACTTCCACCATTGATAAAATTCTCTGCGGCATAACAAATCTTGGCTTCGCCCGCCGATAACATTTGTATTACACGTTGATTATTACCCATGCTGGCAGCAAACACATCACAAAGTTTTGCTACTTCAAAATCATTCACACAGGTTGTTACCGGATTGAAAGCGGTAGCAGTGTTTGGCGTAACATGCAGATAACTAACACGTTTAGGATCGAGCTCCTTGGTCATTTCCAATCTCCATTTTGCCTCCCTGGTCATGACATAACTATGAAAATCACACCAATCCACAAAATCCTTAATCGTTGAGGCGGATCTTGGCAGCTCAAGTTCATCCCAGTTTGAGTAATTTCTTCCCCAAACGTCATTTAACTTCTCTATTGTAGTATATTTTTCTTTAAGCCAGGCAGTAAAAGCCTTTTTACAATGAGGGCAGTAACAACGTAACTTACTAATATCATTAACATCACTGGTATGAGAAAATCCGGGTTCACTCCACACATCCCAAAAAGCTAAGTTCTTATGTTTTTTAAGATGCAGAATTGCCTCTCTGAAAAATTTCTGACGTTCATTGAACGCTCCAGGATTAATTAAACAAGGTCCGGGATTACCCCCTATTTGACGGGCTTGTGTGGTTTCGGATTCACAGGAATGTCCATCATTTCTTATTTGCATGGCATCCGGATACTTATTGTACAACCATACCGGCGCCACATTGCAAATTACATTGATAGTCACCCTGAGATTATACTTTTCAGCGATATTCATTAATTCATCGATATCGTCGAAGTAAAACTTATCAGGAGCCACATGATTCCAGCGCCACTGTAGCCAAAATTTTACATCCGTAAAGCCCAACTCCGACATCCGCTTTAAATCAGCATCCCAGTTTTCCCTGGAAGGTGTCGGTGCCCGATAATATTGTGCACCCCAAAGAAATGGAAAGCTAAGATTTCTATCGGTAGTCAAAGTTACTTTTCCAACACCTTGATTGGATGAAGGACTTTGAGAAAAAGTATTTGTGTTGTTCAGCAAGCAAATAAATAAAATAAAGCAAATTGTGTTTTTCATATTATGTAATATTTATGGTTCTTACTTTAGTTTAGCTTTCTATACCATGCTAATCTTTCCAATGGCACTTCAATATTCTTTTTAACAGGACCAATTACAATACTGCCATCATCACCTTTCCATTTACCTTTAGGAAAAATCACTTCCCGAGCCCGCAATCCTTTTTTAGTTACCGGAGTAACCAAAATATTATCGCCTATCAGATACTGATCTTTTATTTCTTCATATCCCATTCTAGGAAAAACATATTCCATATTACGCAGAATAGGTTCACCTGTTTTAGCAGATTGTTTGGCTAATTCCAGAATTTCAGACCCCATTTTGGTATGGAGGATGGCCATTTTTCTACAAATCTCAAGATTTTCCTTGCTTAATACTCTCCAAGGAGCAGCGGAAAATTGCATCATTGGCATGAATGCACTTACTTGTGCAGAACGTACCACCAGTTCTTCATCTAATACCGATAAATCTTTAAAAGATACCAAATCCCCGCCACCAATCATATCAGGACAACTAAACGGATGACCGATTAATCCCAATGCTATCATATCAGGAATTAAAAGTTGTAAGTCGTCCCAGGTATGAAACTTGTCTCGTAATCGTTGAGCAATGGGTTGACCAGCCATTTTCCAGGTATCTTTCACTTCACTGAGTGGAAAATCGAGTCCAATTTTTGCATACAATTCGCTTTGTTCATTCGGAATCACATCGTTTAAGGAATAAAGTCCATCGTAATATTTGGGATTACCACCATCCACCTTAAAACCATCAATTCCGTATTTGTCCACAAGGTTTTTCAATTGACTTGAAAGCCATGTAGTTGCATCGGGGTTAGAAAAATCCAGTAATCCACTGTAACCATTCCACCATTCTACAATGGCAGGTTTTGTTTTTTCCTTATCAGCAAAAATTAATGATTTATTAGCTGCCAATTGCCGAAAATTTGGGCTATCTGATGAAACAAATGGAACAATCCAAAGCATTACTTTGAAGCCCATTTTGTGCAATTTCTCAACCATCGCTTTTGGATGCTGAAATCGGGTACCCGAAAATTCCCAGGTACCGTAATATTCCTGCCAATTATCATCAATCATCAATACACCAGTTGGAAATCCGTTGTCAACTATCGCCTGAGCATATTTCAAAATATCCTTTTCATTTTGATTATATTGAAGTTCAATCCAGGTATTGTACTGAGGATTGCTAAAGAAAAGTGAATCAGGAATTTTTCCGGTCGCAGGAAAGAATTGCTTGCTCACATAGTTGTAAACCGTTTTTAGAGATTCTCCACTTTTGCCGCTTATAACTTCTGCACCGCTGGCTTCAACGTTAATTTTGCCTTTTGAGAATTCAATATTCAAGGGTTTCTCACTCCAAATAAACCGACCTTTATTGGAAATAAATAATGGTTGAGATTGATTTCCCTTGCAATTTGCATACTGATTATATACAAAAGTATCCTGATTATAAGGCATTTTTGGACCATCTACTACTGCTCCGCCCCACCATTTTTCATTTTGCAACAGCATAATCTCTTTTTTTGTTTCAGAAGGATTTACTTGAGCAAAAACTGTGGAGTACAAAAATAAAAGATATAAAACAGCACCGGAAATTCTATATTTTAGCATAGTATGGATTGTTGATTTTTCAACTAGATAATAAAGAAACTAATCTAAAGATAATTGCATTTTGTTTTCGACCATTAAAATGATTATTAGATTTAATACCTATTCCTTAGTTAACAAGTAGGTATGCATGATAGGTTTGCTAAGTTCTCTTGCCTTATTCAAATCATCTTTTATAGCCGACTCAATTGAGTCTATCTTATTGTGATTTAGGGTATATATATCTAATGCCCTCCCAAAGTAACTATTTTCCTTCCTTTTTGCGTCAACAAAAGATTTAAATTTTTCATGCTCATTTATATCTATGTTGGCTTTTGTAATCATTATTTTGGCATAAAGCAAATCTCTGAGTTTAACCCGCTTGTCAAACGCACTTTTCA
>Ga0209083_1000678_pt1 | contig 47520 bp, 47 predicted proteins | sample AM7aDNAmetaG_FD_184132 | JGI IMG/M metagenome (GOLD analysis project Ga0209083, IMG submission 184132) | Freshwater microbial communities from Finland to study Microbial Dark Matter (Phase II) - AM7a DNA metaG (SPAdes) (version 3) | ecosystem: Environmental > Aquatic > Freshwater > Lake ...
CATTCGACTCCAAACATTTTTGGGAATAATAGAAGACAATGGATGCACCGACATATTACTCTCCCCCAAGAACAGCCTGTTCTCGTAGCGGAACACCCAGCAACAAAAAAAGTCCGAAGTTTGAGAGGTGGGGTCTGTCAGTTTTGGTTCATCATCTGCTTCAGACTGGGACGGCGACATCATCCCCCGCACAATAAGCGCCACCTCAACCAAATAAACATTACAAACGCGAGCATGCAAATCTGGGCTGACAAAAAAGGGGTTCTCTACTTTTTATGTGAGCAAATCGGTTTTAAGGAAACCACAAGACTGCTGGCGGATTGCGTTGCTTTCTGGATTCAGGCAGTTTCTCATTTGCCGTTTGGGTGTGAGATAACTAATTTCTTTCACATGCGGTACATAGAGCTATGTTGGGTTTGGCTTCTTGTGGTTATTGAACCATGTTAGATAAGAATAAAACTGGACATAACAATCGCCCTTTTGACCCCTAAATCCCCTTTTCCGCCGTCGTGGAAAAAGGGGACTTAAGAAAGAAGAAAAAGCTATTTTGTATGATCACTTACGTGTGCTTATTGAACCCGAAATGAAACGCTTAACTTCCATCTTCGCATTTAACTGTTAACAGATTATGGTTAGCATGCAGTATGAAAATGTCATCTTTCTAAATCCGGTAGGCTTTCACTGTAGGAACTGCGGAGTTTGTTGCAGAGATCAACCACCAGATATTAACTTTAAAGAACAACAGAGAATACAAACTGCAGGTTACAAAAATTTCATGCAAGACCATTCTGACCCAAATAACAGGAACATTCGCAGAAATAAAGACGGAAGCTGCTTCTTCTTCACCAAAGAAAATACCTGCAAGATTAACTCTATCAAACCATCAATATGCATTTTAGAACCATTCATTATAACAGACTTTGATTATAGAACAAATAAGATTTTTCTCGACTTAAATCCGCTTGCAGCCATAAATTGTAAAGGTATCTTCGCTGGGGAAAATATTGCTATAGAAGAAATTGGGAAAGCAGCCCAAACCATCGTAAAGGATTTTTCAGAAATAATAGCGGAGAAAACAGGACTCTCAGTTACCGATAAGAAAGTTGCCTTTTTAACAAAGAAACTTTTAAGAGATTTAAATTGTATTTGAAACTAAGTTAGGGTTAATGTTAAAAAAGCGAACATTAAGCTGTCTATTACTGAGTATGCTTCCCTAAAGGGCGCCCTCTTCGCACTTAAGAACACTGTTTTTGCATAATAAACAATGTCACACTATATTGAAAATATGGATAGCTATTCCCAAGCCCAATGCGAGAGCCCAAATCAAAAATGTAGGCAGCATCAACCGCCACGTTTTGGCGCATCCGAGTTCCCCTAAAGGATGCGTTACCCATGAAGCAATGATGACAAAACCCAGCACGATTGCAACGGCTCCAGAGGCAGCGTGGAACCAAACAATCGTTGACCCCAAAATTGACAATCCGCTGATGGAAGTGATGCTTGTACTAAAAGTGGGGATCATTACATAAATTACTGTACCAATGTTAAGTGCAAGCGCTAAAATGCTTAGAAAACCATGCATTATGAGGTTTCTGTTTTTAGTCCTTACCCTGTAGGGGTAAACTCCTATTATAAGCAAGATTAATGCTGTGACTTGAATAATAGAAACTAGGTTTCCTTGAAAGTCAAGTGTCATAATTTTAACCACTGTCAATTTAAAAAGGGAGAACCTGACTATTAATTGTTTAATTTACAAAAGTTGTCTTTTTCTTAAAAGACGCTATCACATATTTTGACCCCTAAATCCCTTGCTCTATTTTAAGAAACATAAGGGACTTTATGTAAGGATATCTGTTTTTGCACAGGCACTAACAGATAAAGCAGGGACTACAGTATTTTTCTAAACATCAGAAAAGACTTAAACTACTCAACATAGAAAGAAGGTAAGCAGAGATAAAAAAAATGATAACGCGAACTAACGCAGTAAGGTTAGGTTTATACGCTCTTGGGATAGGTTTGTTTGTGTTGGGTTTTTACCTTTCAGTTTTTTCCCAGTTAAAACCAGTCACTGTTAACGGAATCACCATTCCAGAATCAATTTATCCCTACAGGATTGAAGGCTTTATTCTGTTTTTTGCAGGGTCATTTTTTGAAATATATGGACTATACTATTCTAAATTCAAGAAATTCTTCAGAAAGAAAAGACCGCTGAATAATAAAACGACCGCCCAATCGGCTTGTCAATTCTAAGGACTCTGTTTTGCTCAACCAGCCTGCAGCCCAACCCTGACGCAGACAACAAAACGCAATATTCTGTGCAGTCTGCTGGTTGTTGTTGCGGTATAGGGATGCTTCACTTACAACTACTAAAGAAAAACAGGCATTTCTACCCGAACACGGTGAAGATCAGCTGCCCCAGAAAGTGGCTTATGATTATAACTGGGATAGCGATACCCAAGTGTACGGCTATTTCTTTTATGGTGCTGGTTTTGCGCTGGACGCCGATTAGGTAGCTTAAGAAAATCAGGATTCCAAACCCAATAGCCACACAGAAAGCGGCAGCATAGCTTAATGGCAAAAACGCGAACAGTGCGACAAATGTAAGGGTTATGCCGAATCGGGTCAGAAAATTCTCTATAGTGAACATTCGCGTGTTCTCCTTTTTCGTCGCCGTCGTTTCCCGGTAGATGTGGATGCCCAGTGAATCGGCGATGTTGTCAGCGACCGCTATCACGAGCAGCGAGCCTATGACGCCGGCTTTAGGGTTAGCTGAGGACAGCAGCCCAAAGATTATGCCAAGGCTAGTAACAGTCGATGATGTGGCTCCAAAACTAAATTTACTGGGGTCTTTGGGTAACTTCAGAATTTCATCCTGCCTTTTTAATAGATTCTAAAAAAGTGTTCACATATAAAAAATGGAAACAGGGTATATTTGGGTTTGGTTTAAACTTGCGTTGAGAACGAAGGCTCTAACGCTTCCGTCGGCTGCTGGGGCTGCGGCTTTAACTGGAAGAAAGCAATCGCCATCAACAATACACCTATCACCATCAGAATCAAACCTAACACAGGAATTATTGCGCCTACAAGCATCAATAAACCCGCAGTTGAAAACAGCCCAACATTTGATTTTGAAGTTACCCCTTTCAATGAACGCCAAGTAAAGAATGCCGCAACAAAGACAAAAATCCATATCACAACAAAGATTGCAAGTATCGGGCCAATGTAGGGCACTATGTCGGCTGCATTCGGGTTCGGGTTAACGGTTAAGTTTGGAAGCGTTGACCAGTCACCCGTGAAGCCCGGATAGAGCACAGCCACCAAATTGGTTACGATGGAACTGTAAAAGAACAGGTAAACAAAACTCGCGAGCGAAACAACCGCGCCGACTATCAACGTGACAAAACCGTAGAGCCCATTGGTGAATATGCCTTTTCCCTTGTAGTAATCAGCTAAACCCTTCAAGCCGAACAACAGGAGCAGTGCGCCGATGAAGCCTAGGAACAAAGTTATTATTGGTTGAACCAGGAAAGCTAAACCGCCCACCAAAAGAAGTACTGAACCTATGCCGCCTAAAGTTTTGCTCGATTCGAAAGTCATCTCGTTTTCCTCGTACAGGTTGCTGTCATTGATATTAAGATAAAAACTTTTGCGTGCCGCCCAAGCACAAATGTTGCTGGCAGGTTAACGTACCCTTAAAACTCCGAAGACCGACGACTTGCCGATGAAAGCTTTGTTTAAGTGTTTTCCAACTGACCTTGTAGAATACTGTAGTATGTTTGCAGGTAGATTTTGCCAGTTGCTGTTATGGTGTACACTTTCCTTGCGCGTCCATCTTTTTGCTGTTTTTTGCTCTCTACAAAGCCTTTCTGTTCCAGAGCGTTTAGCGTGGGGTAGAGGGCGCCGTGTCGTAGTTTGATGTTGAAATCGGTTTCTACCTGTTTTTTTATGCGGTATCCCCATGTTGGTTCTACCTGGATGATGCGAAGGAGCTGGATGTCTAGGAGGTTTCTGATTATGTGTTGTACAATTTCTTTTCTGTAGTTTTCTGCCATGCGGTTGCCTTGTTTGGGGTTGTTTATGTATGGTTTGATGTTTGTATTTATTTATGTTATGTTGTTTTTTGGTTTTTGTGTATGCTGTATTATGTCTTTGTATGCTTTGGGTATGTATGAGGGTTTATATCGGGGTTTAGTGTCAATAGGTATTCAAGATATGTCCGATTAAGGACATATTGTATACACGTATAACAGAAAAACTGTTCAACAACAATACAAGTCGGGGAGAAAAGAAATGTTTAAAGCAAACTCACAAAAAGAAGTTTCAACAAAACTAATGAAAGGCCTACTGGACCTAATAATCCTGCAATTCCTAAACACCGAACCAATGCACGGCTACCAAGTCATCACCAAAATCCGCAAAAACTTCGGCGTATACTTCGGACCCTCCACCATCTACCCACTACTGGGCACACTCGAGAAGAAAGGTTACGTAGACAGCACATGGAACATGGATTTTGAACGCCCAAGAAAAGTCTACAGCCTCACAAGCGACGGACAAAACATGCTCAACTTCACCGAAGACTCATTGAACCTAATCTGCAGAAAACTCACCAACACAAACCAGGAAATAGCGCCAACCATTGGAGTACTAACCTCCAGCATGAGAAGCGCAGGCCACATGACAGTAGAGTATCCTTAAAACTGGCAAGTTGTTTAACGCTTGCCAGCAATTTGTCTATAACAATTTAATGCAGTGAACTCGCCATCTAGTCACTTTTTAAATACATCCACCTGCAATTGCTATATTACGCGGTCAGGTGACCCATTGAACGAAACAAACCACGGCGAAACCAGCGAATTAAACAACCAAATCCTTGAGTTCTGCAGACACATCGCTGGGCAATCGAAAATCGCCGCCATCGCTCTTGTCGATACCTACACAGTGAAAACCCCAAGCGAACGCACAACCCAAGAAGTAATTATGGTACTTCATAACTTCCAACCAAGACTAATGCGCTACGTTAAAGCCGTCAACAACAAGACGATTTTTGTTTTCGCGGTTGACCAATGGATTTTTGAGCGTGACGTCGACAGGGGATTTCTGGGTGAAGCCATCGCGAGCAAACTCATCTTTCCATATCTGGCACTCTACGGCGACGTGTATCTTGGCGAGAAAGAAGTCGAGTTAAAGAAGCGTTTAATTCTTGAGTTAATCGAGAATTTAGTTGTTAATTTTCCTGAGCTTGCTCACCGCATGCAGATTTTGCCGCAGTACTTCATGTGTGAAGTGTTTTCTAACCGTATCAGAGTTTTCCCGTTGATAGCTTATGATGTTACAAACCTGACGAGTTATCTTGTGAAGAATGAAGAGCAATCACTCAAAATTTACAATCAAGCGTTAAAACAGCTTGAGGCAGAAGAAAAAATAAGCATCACAAACGGGCATATAACTATCTCAAAAAAATTCATAGAACAATGCCAAAACCCAAGACTCAAACTAATTAATCTCTCAAAGAACATGCCCCGCACCCTCTTCACCTCCATCTTCGGCGTCCTCCCCCAACTGATGAACGTAGTTTCACAGAACACCGAAGTCTTCCTGAAAACCCAAAAAATCAGCTGGACAAGACAGCCCAGCCTCACCCGCAGGTTCATCGACCCACAAAAATACGTTTTCTTCCAAACCTCAGAAGGATTAACTTCCCTATCCGACAAAGTTGACATCAAAGCCTTTGCCCAAAAAATGCTGCTCAAAGGACAAAACCTAAACATCGAAATTGAACCTGCAGGAGGCATGCTAAACGACGTTTACGTCATCAAAACAAGCGGGGGTGGCGAAGAAACTAAAGTTATAGCAAAGCGCTTCAAGGATTGGTCAGGTTTCAAATGGTTCCCGTTAACGGTGTGGTCTTTTGGAGCAAGATCCTTTGCGGTTTCGGGTCAAGCTCGACTATCGAAGGAATGTGCGATCAGCGAGTTTCTGCTCAGCGAAGGCTTTAACGTGCCCAAGATTCTGCATGTCAGTAACGCCGAGCGAATTGTGTTTATGGAGTTCATCGAGGGAGAAAACCTCAGCGAAGCCATCAAGCGTGTTGCATCTTCAATCGACGCTACATACATCGAGAAAGTTCTCGGGGAAGTTGGCAGAGTCGGCGAAATATTTGCCCATGTCCACGCCCGCGACGTATCGTTGGGCGACACAAAACCCGATAACATACTCATCAAGCAGGATGGCTCTATTTTCCTAATAGATTTTGAGCAAGCCGCAAAAGAAGGCGATGAAGCCTGGGACATAGCCGTGTTCCTCTACTATTGCGGGCACTACCTGCAACCGTTTAGCAGCGCAAAAGCGGAAGCAGTCACCAAAGCTTTCATAGAAGGGTACTTGATGGGCGGGGGAAACGCCGTTAACGTGAAGAAAGCGGGGACGCCTAAGTACACACGGGTCTTCAGCATCTTCACGTTGCCGCCTACGATACGGGTTATTTCGGACATATGCAAAAAAACTGGGCATTTAGAGGAAAAAACGCATGGTTAAAGACCAGACAAAATTGACTTTCTATGGCGGAGTCAACGAGATAGGCGGAAACAAAATCCTGCTACAAGACCGCGACACCAAAGTATTCTTGGATTTTGGCATGTCCTTCACTTTTGGCGCCGAATACTTTACAAGTTGGCTTCAACCCAGAGGAATCAGGGGTCTTGGAGACTACTTTGAATTTAATTTGCTGCCAAAAATAAGCGGCGTTTACTCTAAAGAGATGCTGGCTTACACAAACCTTCCATACGCAAAACCTGACGTTGACGGCGTATTTCTCTCGCATGCCCACTTTGACCACATAGCGCACATCCAATTCTTAGACCCCAACATCCCCATCTTCATGGGCACAGGAACTAAACTGCTTATGGAGTCAATGGAGGAAACGGGCAATTTAGCGGACTACGGCGAACACATATGGAACAAGTTCAGAACAGGGCACAAAATCAAAATCGGCAACTTAACCGTTGAACCCATAGCGGTTGACCATTCGATTCCTGCTGCCTACGGATTTATCATACATACATCTGAAGGCCCAGTTGTCTACACGGGAGACCTTAGAAGGCATGGACCAAGAAAAGACCTCACGGAAAACTTTATCGAAAAAGCAAAAGCCGTAGAGCCGATAGCGATGATTTGCGAGGGAACTCGGATGGCTGAGAAAGAAACGAGGCAGAACTACTCCGAACCGCAGGTTCAAGAGTTAAGCAACCAAATTGTAGCTCACACCGACAAAGCGGTGTTCACAATGCATGCTAACAGAGATATCGACAGGTTCAGAAGCTTCTATGAAGTTGGAAAAGAGAACAATCGAAAACTCGTCATAACCCCCAAGAAAGCGCATCTGCTAACAAAACTCATAGCTGATGAGCACCTGAACGTTCCCGACCCACTAAAAGATGACAACATAGTTGTTTACTACAAAAAGAAAAAATCGGGCACTTACAACGAGAAAGATTATTTTTTGTGGGAACGCAAATTCATGGATAAAATGGTCAACTGCGAGTACATCCACAAAAACCAACTCAAAATCATTATGGACTTGGACTTTTTCCAGTTCGCCGAGCTCGTTGACATTAAACCTGACGCGGGAAGCCACTTAATCCACAGCATGAGCGAGCCGTTTAGCGAAGAAGACATCGCGGACACCGTGATGCACAACTGGCTAAACCACTTCAAGCTGCAGTTCCACCAGGTACACGCATCCGGACACATGAGCAAGGAGCAATTAGTTGAAACAGTCAAGGAAATCCAGCCTAAACGAGCCTTCGCAGTTCACACAGAAAACCAGCAGCTCTTCAAAACCTATTGCAGTTGCATGCAAATTATTGAGCAGGGAAAAACATACGCGGTGGTATAAATACTGGCAGCTTATGGTTGTCTGCACAACCAGCCTGCAATCCAAAACTGACCCTGAACCCAAAACACATTGACCCGCCCAGCCTGCTGGTTGTTGTGTATAGGGACTTTTCCGTTACAACTACTATAGAAAAAACAGGTTCTCCAAAGCCAAAAAAGAGTTAGAGCCTTGGTCGAGTAAGAGTTATTTAGCCCAGAAACAAACTAGTATTTGTGGTTTTTATGAGTCAATTCTACTACAAGGGATTGTACAAGGTTAAGGTTGTAACGGAGAGCGATGGGTACTGGATTGTTGAGGCTCAGGAAGATTTTAAGGACTGTATCGAAGGCGAAAAAGTGCCCGTTAAAGCGGGTGAACGGCGGATTGTTCAGCCGACGGATTTGGTTAAGAAAGAAGATTTGAAACCCATGGTGAAAGAGCACGAGTACGAGCTTGAGTTAGAAAAGAAAGTTAAGCACATGGTAAAGGACTACGAGAAAGAAAAAAGCAAAGAGTAGCCAGCCGATATTTTTGTTTACGCTTAAGTTATATTCAAGCGCATAATCATTGTTTATTCAGGTTTATTCTTATGATAACTGTTATTGGAGCGGGCAAAGTGGGAAGCGCAGCCGCGTTTGACATTCTGCGCTACAAGATAAGTGACGTTATTTTAATCGACACGAACGAGAATGCGGCGAAGGGCGAAGCGCTGGATATGATGCAGGCTGCTCCCGCCATCGAGTTCGACGGGCAAATCAAGGGAACCAGCGACTTTAGCGAAATGCAGGATTCAGAACTCGTCATCGTCACCGCTGGACTTGGCAGAAGAGCCGACATGACACGTTTTGACCTAATGAACACAAACGCCCAAATCGTTCGGGGCATAGTCAAAGAAGTTGCCAAGTACGCGCCCAAATGCAAACTAATGATGGTTACCAACCCAGTTGACATAATGACCTACATCGCGTTTAAAGAAACAGGTTTTCCCCGCTGCTGCCTATTTGGCATGGGCAACATCCTTGACACTATGCGGTTTAGAAGCTACATCGCAAACGAAATCGGCGTTTCAAGAGAAGACACAAGAGCATTGGTTATAGGTGAACACGGCGACAGCATGGTTCCATTGGTAGAGTACGCTTCTGTCTCAGGGATACCCATATCGAATCTTCTTACAAACGAGCAGCTTGAACGGATTGTGCATAGGACAGTGACTTCGGGCGCAGACGTAATCCAGCTTAAAGGCAGCACCATCTACGCGCCTGGCTCCGTGATTGCCATTATGGCAGATGCAATTTTGACTGGTCGAAACCGAGTTATGAGTGTCTCCACCAGTTTAGACGGCGAATACGGCGCTTCAGGCTTATCGATTGGGGTGCCTGTGGTGCTGGGGAAGGAAGGGGTTGAAAAAATAATTGAACTAGATTTATCCGAGAAAACAAAGGAGAAATTCGCAAAATCCGTTGCCACGGTGAAAGAAGCAATAGCTGCCTTGAAAAATTAAAGAACTGTTAAAAAAAGAAAAAATTAGATTAGTGCTTTCATTTTGGCGCAGTAAAAGTTGCCATTCTGCCTAACGAACGCTGGGCATTTTCCGTCGTAGCAGTTCTTGAGCCATTGACAGGGTGCCCGAACTTCGCTTACTCTTGGCATGTATGTGCGTGAGTTAAAAGTTTGCTTTTGGGGAGCTCTTTTAGAAATTTGTTCCATTAAACTTTGCATTCCATTTTCCATAAAAAACACCTTCAAGTTTTCACTTGCTTGGATTGAAATACTATTGCGCGGTTCTTGTTATTAAAAATGTGTTGCAGTCGTTGTACAACAACAAAAGCATATAAGCCCTAACAAGGCGCAAACAAAAAAAGCCAAAGTGTTATTTAGCAGTTTTGGACTTCTTGTTTTGGGTGCCACAAATGGAGTTCAAAGGAAGAGACATCGTATCCATCGAAGACTTCAGCCAACAGGAAATCAACCACATCCTCGACGTAACCAAAACCATGGAGCCCCTCGCCAAAATAGGCTCAGACATGCTTAAAGGCAAGATTCTGGCAACATTGTTCTTTGAACCCAGCACACGTACACGCCTGAGCTTCGAAGCCGCGATGCTTAAACTGGGCGGCTCAAACATCGGATTCGCCGACGCAGAAAACGCCTCAGTCAAAAAAGGCGAAAACCTCGCCGACACCGTGCGAACCGTCGAAAACTACGCCGACGCAATCGCTCTGCGGCACAGTTTGGAAGGCTCAGCAAAGTTAGCGGCGGAATTCTCCAAAGTCCCAATAATCAACGCAGGAACAGGCGCCGAGGAACATCCGACGCAGGCGTTCACCGATTTATACACCATACGCAAAGAAAAAGGCAAAATAGACGGGTTAAAAATAGCCCTCGTCGGCGACCTACGCTACGGACGAACAGTGCACTCCTTGGCTTATGCGCTGGCGCTCTACAACGTCGAACTCTACTTGGTCTCGCCTGAAACCCTGCGAATGCGCAAAGACGTCCTCGAAACAATCAAAACAAAAATTCCAGTAACCGAAAACGCAGACCTCGACACCATCATGCCCAAAATCGACGTCCTCTACGTCACCCGAATCCAGAAAGAACGCTTCCCCGACGCTGCAGAATACGCCAAAGTCAAGGGCGCCTACAAAATCGACTTAAAAACCCTCAAAAACGCGAAGAAAGACATGATTATCCTGCATCCGCTGCCCCGCATAGACGAAATCGCCGCTGAAGTGGATTCTACGCCGCAGGCAAGGTATTTCCAGCAGGTCGGCAACGGCGTCGTAGTGCGGATGGCACTGCTTTCGCTTGTGCTTGGTGCAGTCAAATAAAATGCTAAGTTGATGTAAAACGGTCAAACGTTGTCAGCGTACTCATTGACCCGCAGCTGGGGCATTTGTGGAGGGTTCCGAACCAGTTTTTCTTGCAGTTGTCGCAGAAGCTGATTAGGCGGTTGTAGGTGAAGAACTCGATTGATTGGTTTTCCATTAGGCGCTCTGTCAGGTTCAGGAGGGCTTCGGGTTTGTATTCTGCGCCTTCAAGCTCGATGATACTCAGGTTGCCGCCCGCGTTCAGGGCTTTCCATCTCTGCGCGGTTTCAAGCATCTCCGTTTGGATGCTCAGGAGCTCGGCAGCTTTCACCTGGAACCGCTTAGCAGTCGAATAATACGGTTTATCTCTTGTACCCGAAAATTTCACTTTAGCCACACCGTACCGCTCGATGTCCAGCTGCGCCAGTCGCTCAGACGCTTCCGAACTGCCGAGGATGACGGGGTAGAGGCGTTTGCCATATTTTCTGCCGATTTTCTGCCTGAAAGCCAGAAGGTTCGCGATTGTTTCCTCGGCGAATTTGCGGCTCTCCTCCGAGTTGACGCTTTTTTCGGTGAACGCTTCAATGGCTTCGCGTAAACCTGCGAGATTGATTATGCGTGAGCAGTTTTCGAGGCGGAAGTAGGTGTCGCCGTCGGCTTTCTGCAGCAGAAACGGCATGAAGTTTTTTCCAAATTGTTTGAGCGCGTTGCTCTTTATGCCCAAGGCGCGTGCGGCTAGTTCGAAGCGTTCGCGCATCAATTCGTAGAACTTGTTCTTGTCCTTCTCGCATTCGAGGGCGATTCTTGGCAGGTTAATCGTTACGCATCCCAGGCAGCCTGTGCGCAGGGTGTCGGTTTCCCAGTCGCCTGTTAAATCAGGGGCAAATTTTACTCCCGAAGAAGAAAATGCCTGATTTTCGTTTTCCTTCTTGGTCAAGTTGGCAAAGTAGGGAATACCGCTCTTCGCCGCCAGCTGATGCGCTTTGAGCAGGATTGCTTTTGCGTTTTCATCAATTAAGGCAACACTGTTGATTTTTATTACAAGTTTCGGGCTTAAGAGCGGTTTGCAGGCACTTTCTTCCGCAAAAATATCGACGACAAGCGAGGCTATAAGTTGGCTTTCTTTTGTGAAGTCGCCGTATTTGCCGTTTGCTTTGCCATGTGGACCAACGGCTTCTTTTTGCGCGGTTAACTGGGGAATTGAAAGTTCAAGCGCCAGGGTGGCTTCTGCGTGTTGGTTGAGGTTTTGGATGAACAGGCGCAGGTTTTCCTTGATTTTAGCTACTTCGTTGCCTCTTATGTAGGGTGCGAGGAACACGTTGAAGTAGTTGAAGGTTTGAGTGCGATTGGTTTCTTTGCTGGTGTGCAAAATAACGTTGAACGCGATGGATAACGCCGATTTTAAGTCGCTTGGAGCATCCATGGCGACTTGGAGGGGGTTGTCGAGTTTTACGCCATGCTGGAAAAAATAGCGCAAATCATGGATTACTTCGTTGGGTTTGAGAATCCACGTGCCCAACCCGTCGATGTGGATGGCTCCTGAAAGATGCGCATCCGCGATGTCCCGCGGGAAAATGTTGAGCAGCGTGTATTCACCCAAAACGGTTTGACCTGCCTTGCTGATTGTTGCGTTTGAATCCAAGGCAGAATCCTTCGACTCGATGAGCGCGGTTACCTCATGGATGGGCATGCCCACCCGCGTGAGTTTGTTACGGTACTCCTCGTAGCCCTTCTCAACAAGAATCCCGTTAACGACTTCCCTGATGAGCGACGTCGTGAGGTACTTGGTTTTGGATTTAATGAGGCGTTTTTCGGCTTCTTTCGCGGCTTTCTGCGCGAGTTCCGCTGGAACCTTCGCTTCTTTGATAAGGGAATTCGCGATTTTGTTAGCGTCAAATTCTTCAAGCGTTAGATGAGATGTGCGGACCACCATGCCCCGTGGCTTAACTGCCTTCTTTTCCACGCGGTCAGCTACGTCGAGCACCATCTTGCCAAGGTCAGTTAGATAATACTTCTTTGCTTCCACATCTGCCTCAACCAAATCTGCTTTCAACAGGAATTTGAGGTGATAGGCGAATCTGCCTGCGTCGCGGCTGGGGTTCATTTTGAGCTGGTTCATGAGTTCGGTGTAAGAGAGGGCGCTTTTGTCGAAGAGCAGGTTTAGGATTTGCAGCCGCAGCGGTGAAGAAACTGCTTTTAGCACTTTGACGCCGCGTGCGCGTAGCGGAGGCTGATTAACCATGCTCTTTTCTCCCTGAACTCCCCAAGTTGGTGGTGTTCTACCTATTATTCCACTGGAGAGTTTAAACTTAACTAAAAAAATGCCATCTGCCGATGTTGTTTGACGTTTAGGCAGGGCAGGGCTGCTGCTGGCTGATACAGTGAATGGTGCCAAAGCCGTAGACCAAATCTACGCAGCGGATGCCCACGACTTTGCGCGTTGGAAACAGCTCCTGCAGAATCGCCAGCGCCTTCGCGTCGTTTGGGTGGTCAAATATTGGCACAAGAACTTTTTGGTTGCCGATGTAAAAGTTTGTGTAACTTGCGGGCAGCCGTTCATCTTCGTCGCTGACTACTTTGGGCATGGGCAACTTTACGATTTTCAGTTTCTTGCCATCTTGGTCGACTGATTGGCAGAGGATGTCATAGTTTTCTTTTAAGGCATCGTAGTCGACGTCGTTTTGGTCTTCTTGGTAGGCGCAAACGATGGTGGCTGGGTTCACGAACCTTGCTAAGTCGTCGATGTGCCCGTCTGTGTCGTCGCCCAAGATGCCGCATTTAAGCCAGATAAAATTGTCTGCGCCCAAGTATTCGCTGAGGCATTTTTCGATTTCTTTTTTGCCCATAGTTGGATTTCGGTTCTTATTCAAAAGGCACTGAGCCGTCGTAAGCAAGGTTCCTTTGCCGTTAACATCAATCGAGCCGCCTTCCAAAACTATACCGGGTTTGAAGCACCGCATGGACATTTTTTGGTTGATGACATCGGGAATCTGCCTGTCTTTGAGGAGGGTTTCGTATTTTTCTCCCCAAGAGTTGAAGTCCCAGTGGATCATGGCGAGTTCGTGATTTTGGTTTTTAACAAATATTGGTCCGTAATCCCGAAACCAGACGTCGGCGTAGTCGGAAACGTAGAAGTGGATTCTGTCAAGGTTGATGTTTGCGGCTTTAAACAGTTTTGTTGCTTTTTGTTTGGTGGGTTCATCGATGACGAAGAGGTTAACTTCTTCGCCTTCATGAATCTCTTTAACGATTTGAACGTAGGTAGCTTCTACACGTTCCACCCTATCGGGGAAGGTGGTGGGGTCGTAGGGCCATGCGAGCCAGATGGCGTCGTGTTTTTCCCATTCCGCAGGCATCATGTAGCCGAGTTCGCGGCAGGTTTTGGCTTTGCCGCTCATTTCTGGGTGCGCCCCTTTTTATTTTTCACAAGTGAGTCGTAAGTGTCGGGGCGGCGGTTACGCAGAAAACCCCAGCCGTCCTGGATTTTTTTGTTCTGGTTCAAATCCACCTTCGCGATTAACACTTCTTCTTTTGTGGTGCTTGCTTCCGCCAACACTTTGCCAAAGGAATCGCACACAAATGAGCCGCCCCAAAACTCCAGTTCGCCCTCTTCACCAACGCGGTTAACGGCGGCAACATGAATTCCGTTTGCAATTGCATGGGAGCGCTGCACAGTTTTCCAAGCATCATGCCAATCGCCGTCCGCGGATGTGTAGCCTTTAACGTAGCCGATTGCGGTTGGGTAAAATATGATTTCTGCGCCTTTGAGCGCGTTTATTCTGGCGGGTTCGGGGAACCATTGGTCGTAACATATGAGCACGCCAATTTTAGCGAAGGCGGTTTCAAACACTTTGTAGTCTGAGTTGCCTTCTTCAAAGTAGTCTTTTTCGTAGAAGTAGGGGTCGTGGGGAATGTGGGCTTTGCGGTATGTGCCCATGACTTCGCCGTCTGAGTCGATTACGGCGGCTGAATTGTAGAATTTTCCATTTTGTGCTTTCTCGAAAATGGGGGCGATGATTACTATCTTGTGCTTCGTAGCCAGTTCAGAGAACAATCGGGTGGATTCGCCGGGGATAGATTCACCCAACTCCGCAACATCCAGCTTTTCCTGCTGCGGAAAATACCGCGTCCGATACAATTCTTGAAGGCACACGATTTGGGCGCCCATGTTTGCGGCTTGCCCGATTTTCTCTGCGGTTTTCGCCATGTTCTCCGCGGGATTCTCCGAAACTGAGGTTTGGATAAGCCCAATCGTTACTGCTCTATCGGTTTTTTTCTTTGGTGCTGGGTTCGGTTTGGCGGCGGATATTTGCTTTTCCATCCTTGTTTTCAACATATCTATCTGCTGTTCGTATTAACTTTTTTGAAAAAATATCAGGCGAACCAGACCTGAAAACGAGTCTTGCCACAAAAAGGGCTATATTTTTCCAGAGCAATCGATGGGCTTGGCATGTAAAACAGGGTTCTTTTCCATTCAACCCAACGAAACTATTTATTAAGCCAAAGCAGTGACAATACATTAGTTTACTGGGGCCACGTACATGAAAATATTCATAGTTCAATTTCCCTTCGGCGTAGCAGCATTCGACGAAAACAACGGCTTAGTTGAAAAAGCATTGTTTCCAAAACAGGCGCAGGATGCAGCTAAGAGCCTGCTTAAAACCGAATCTGGAAAAATCGCAGACGAAGTCTCATCACTAATCAGCCTTCTCGCAAGCGTAGGCTACGACACATTCGTTTTTGAAAACGGCAAGTTAGCCGAGGAAGCCCAGCGGAAAATGAAAATCGCCGTGGAAGTCGCTAAACCAGCGGAAACCGCAGTTTTGCACTCCCGCATGGGTGAAATCGCAGTTGAAACTGGCTTCACCAAAGACGAACAAGAACTTAGCGCGTGGAACCGCAGCGTAAGCATGGAACTCGCAAAAATGCGAATCAAAGGCGCCTCAGAAAAACGTGATTTAATCGTGGCGCAGAGCATCCAAACACTCGACAGCCTCGACCAAACCGTTAACCTCTTCATGGGCAGACTGCGAGAATGGTACGGCGTCTATTTCCCCGAGCTTGACCGCTTAATCGAGAAACATGAAACCTACTCGCGCCTCGTCACAAACCTTGGCAGCAGAGAAAACTTTACAGTTGAGGGCTTAGAGAGGGAAAACATTCCAAAGGAACGAACCCTGCTCGTTGCAAAAGCAGCGGAGTCATCGATGGGTGCAGACGTTGCCGAATCCGACTTGGAGATGGTTCAAGCCTTAGCCAAGGACGTTTTGAACTTCTATTTGCTGCGCAAAACCATGGAAGACTACGTTGACCGCACCATGGAGGAGCTGGCGCCAAACGTCCGCGCAGTCGCAGGTGCACTTCTTGGCGCACGCTTAATCGCTATGGCAGGAAGCCTACGCAACCTCGCCATGCGACCCGCAAGCACCATCCAAGTTATAGGCGCAGAAAAAGCGCTCTTCCGCAGCTTAAAAACTGGGGCGCGTCCGCCTAAACACGGCTTAATCTTCCAGCACACGCTCCTGCACGACGCGAAAAGGTGGCAACGCGGAAAAATCGCGCGTGTCATCGCAGGCAAACTCGCCATCGCAGCCAGAGCAGACGCTTTCGGAGCAGGCCACTACATCGGAGACAAACTCAAAGCCGACATCAACAAACGCCTCGAAGAAATCCAGACAAAATACAAAGATCCGCCAGCACCAAAAGAAGCTAAACCACGACCCGAAGGCCAATTTGAACACCGCGAACAACGCCCACCAAGAAGAGATGAAGGCAGATTCAGGGGCGGAGGCAAAAACTTCAGCGGAGGCGACCGCGGACCACGACCACCACGCCAAGGAAGCGGCGGTGGAGGCGGAGGACGCAACTTCGGCTACGGCGGCGGACGAGACAGAGACAGGCGCGGTGGCGGCGGACCGAACCGGGGACCAGAACGACGTGCACCTCAAAGTTAAACCGCACCCAAAATTCAAAGAAATCTACCAAGTAATACTCGAAGACGGCTCCCAACGCTTAGCCACAAAAAACCTAACTCCGGGACTTCGGGTTTATGGTGAGCGGCTTTTCAAATTCAAATATGTTGAATACCGTGTTTGGGATGCTTTCCGCAGCAAACTCGCAGGCGGCATCATCAAAGGTGTGCAGAACGTGCCTGTTGAGCCCGGCTATAAAATTTTGTATTTAGGTGCTGCATCAGGAACCACTCCGAGCCACGTGTCAGACATCGTCGGCGACTCGGGGCACGTTTACTGCGTCGAATTCGCCCAGCGCTCCCTACGTGACCTCGTCAACAACGTTGCCGCATACCGAACCAACATCTCCCCAATGCTGGAAGATGCGCGGATGCCCGAACGCTACGCCATGTTCATCTCAGGCAAAGTCGACACAATCTACTGCGACGTCGCCCAACCAGAACAGGCAAAGTTGCTCGCCGACAACGCAGACGTCTTCTTAAAACCAGGCGGCTGGGTCATGCTCGCATGCAAATCCCAGAGCATAGACGTAACCATGGCGCCAGAAGCAGTCTACCGCCAAGAAGCAGCAATTTTAAGGAACAGAGGCTTCGACGTCAAAGAAGTCGTAGATTTGGAACCCTACGACAAAGCACACGCCATGATAGTAGCCCAGAAAATCTAATTTTAATCAAAACCCAGAAAGCCCAAATTCCCTATACTATTCCACACCCAATAAAACATGTAAAACACCTATCAAAATAAGTAAGCTTTTCAAGGTCGATACGGCACGAACCTATTTGGAGCCTATTAGAGGTTCTATGTTGAAACCTATAGGGGGTAGGTCAGTATTGGCACAGAACCAGCGCATAAACATGTTGAAAATCAGTCACCAAAATAAGCGAATAAAAAGACCACCGAGACCAGCAATTATTCCAAACAGCCAATTCTGCCTTAAAACAAGCCGCAAAGGTCCGTTCTTAGCCTCCGATGCGGGAAAGGTTTATTTCATGCAAGGGCACTATGATGTGAAATTGCAGGCGGACAACCGTGTCCGTTGGGATGTGGTCCTTCGGGACTGAACCGTAAGCAAACAACACATTAGGAGAAAAAATTTAGATGGCATACAAATACATAGCTGAAGAATGGGCTCACCCCGAAAAAAGCTTCGTTGAAGAACTCATGCGCCAACGCTTAGTGCAGTGGCGTAAACAACCAACCACAATACGCCTCGAGCATCCAACACGGCTCGACCGCGCAAGAAAACTCGGGTACAAAGCTAAACAAGGCTTTGTTGTTGCCCGAACAAAAGTCCGAAGAGGCAACTTAAGAAAACTCCGTCCCAGATCAGGACGACGCCCCAAACGTATGGGTGTCGCCAAATTCAAACCAGGAAAAAGCATCCGACTTATAGCTGAAGAACGAACCGCCAAACGCTTCCCCAACCTTGAAGTCTTAAACAGCTACTGGGTAGGCGAAGATGGCAAGCACAAATGGTTCGAAGTCATACTTGTTGACCCCAATGCGCCAACCATAAAGACTGACAAAGACGTCAGCTGGATAACAGAGCCACAACACGCCAGCAGAGTCTTCCGCAGCATGACCAGCGCAGGCAAAAACGTTCGGGGACTCCACCACCGCGGAAGAGGCTCAGAGAAAGCCCGTCCAAGCCGCAGAATCGGCAACACTGGACGCCACGGCGACCACCAGGTAAAAGGAGGCAAATAAATGCACCACTTAAAAATCATCATCATTAAACAAAACGGCAAAAAAAGCGACGGACAAGGCTTCAGCCAAAACGAACTCAAAGAAGCAGGCGTAAACAAACAGCAAGCCAAACAAATGGGCTTCCGCGTCGATGTTAAACGCAAATCTACACACAAAGAAAACGTGGATTGCATAAAATTACACGCAAAAGAAGCAATAGCCAAAGCCGCGGCACAGCCCAAAAAGCTAAAGCCCACATTCAAAGCCAAAGCAAAAAGCTAAAAGCCACAATCCCCACTCAAAAACGGTAACCAATGTCTGATAAACCGCCAATAGCCTACATCGACATCCGAGTCTTCGCCCACGCAACCGAAGACCCAGCCAAAGTCCAAACAGCCGTACGAAACCTATTGCCAGAACAGCTGGCACAAACCTTTGTTTTTAAAAAAACCGATTGCACGGGGCACTACGGAAACTCAATTACCCTTTTTACATCGAAATTAACCGATAAAAAACTGATGCCGAGCGCAGTGGAGAAAATCGGCAAAGCGCTAAGCGCGTTGGATAAGGAAGAGTTGGAACGCGACATAAAACTGCATCTGGAAAAAGGAAACCTTTACCTGCGATTTGATAAGCAATCAGCTTTTCTTGGTTCACTCAGATTCTCTTCACATGACCCCATCCACCTAAAAATTCATTTTAAGAACAAAACTGCACAGGAAATAACGGATTTTTCCAAGCAAACTGGGCTACTGCCATGACCCGACCCTTCATGGACCTTCATCTGCGCTTAAACCCCAAAGACCACCAAACCGCCCAGCGACTAATTGACAAAGCAGCACAGTTGGGTTACCGCAGCATCAGCGTGCCCTTCACGGCTGGATTGCAGGAAACCGACGCAGCTGCCCTCAGAGCCGCATCTGCAAAAGCAGGCTTGGATTTTGTTTTGCGTGCGGATTTTAAACCCCGCTCACAGGAGGATATGATGCGTTTTCTGCGCAAATTCAGGCGCCAGTTCGAAGTTATATGTATCATCTGTGACGAAAAAGAAATTGCGCGCCAAGCCGCCAAGGACAGACGCGTTGACCTGCTTAATTTTCCCAGCTTAGACTACCATAAACGATTCTTCGACCGCGCTGAAGCTGAACTTGCAAGTTGCAGTTTGGCAGCGTTGGAAGTCGACGCTAAACCCCTGCTTGTCATGGAGGGTCCGCCACGAGTTAGACTGCTTTCATGTTTGCGCCGTGAAGTGGCAATCGCACTTGAGTTTCACGTGCCCATCGTGGTTTCCAGTGGCGTTGCCGAGGAAAATTTGATGCGTATGCCAAGGGATTTGGCAAGTTTAGCTTATGTTTTCGGGCTTGGTGAAGCACAGGCTCTGGATGCAGTTTCAACTAACCCAATGGAAATTGTTTTGCGTAACCGCGAGAAACTCAGTTCACGGTTTATCGCCCCAGGCATCACTGTCGTCAAGGAGGGCACCCCCCTTTGAAACGTGTTAAACGCCGCTACCTCGCAGTTCAGTTAGAATCTGAAGGGTTGCCAAGTGAGCGCGAGTTTATGGATGCACTTTGGGCTTCTGTGACAAAGTTGTTCGGTGAGGTTGGGGCGAGTACCACGGGTTTGTCTTTGATTAATTTTGATGGGGCGCGCAAAATCTTTGTGGTGCGTTCTTCGCTTGCGTCTTTACCGATGGTTCGGGCGTCGCTGGCTGCGGTGACTGGTGTGGCTGGTAAGAGTGCGTCGATGCATGTTTTGGCGGTTTCGGGTACGCTTAAGGCGCTGTATGCTAATATCGGATAGTTCGCTTGTTTGAGTGTAAAGGTTTTGTTAGTGTTTAGACAAAACATTTCACAGTTAAGTCTCATAATAGCTTGGACAAACTTACATAAATGATGCAGAAACGTTTATCAATTCCACACATGCGTTATTTAGCGTTACAAAAGCGTCCAGAAAACCCAAAACAAAACGAGAGAACAAAAATGGACATAAAAGACTTCTACTTCAAACTCAAACCCCTAAAAACCCAACCCATCATAGACGACAGCACACTTCGAGACGGCATACAAATGCCTGGCTTAGCCGCAGGACCCAAAGACGCAGCAAAAATCGCCCAGATGCTAAGCGAAGTCGGCGTAGAACGCATCGAACTTTTCCACTACCAAGAACCAGACAAAAAAGCTGCAAAACTAATCCTTGACCAGAAACTCGACATGCGGGTTGCAGCCTGGTGCAGAGCCGTCAAAGAAGACGTCGACAGCGCAGTTGCCCTAGGGTTTGAAGAAGTCGGATTATCTCATCCAGTTTCAGAATTACATTTCAAGGCTAAATGGCCAGAAAAAACCCAGGAGCAAATCCTCGCAAACATCATCGACGTAACCGAGTACGCTGCCAAAACCTGCGGGTTGCGGACTTTCGTTCATGGTGAAGATAGCACCCGGGCAGACTGGAGCTTTGAAAAACGCCTCATAAACGCCGTTGCGGACGCAGGCGCAGAATGCTACCGCATATGCGACACAGTCGGTATAGGATTATCTGATCCCGAAGCGCCTTTGCCAAATGGCATTCCCGCAAAAGTTGTAGCTATCAAGAAGCAAACGCGGATGAAAGCAATTGAGATTCATGCCCATGACGACTTCGGCAACGCAGTCGAGAACACCATGGCGGCTATTAAGGCTGCTTCAGGAGTCTGGGATAAAGTCTACGCCAGCACCACTTACCTTGGCATCGGCGAGCGAGCAGGTAACGCTGAAACAGAAAAAGTTCTGCTTAACCTGTACCTTCATTACGGCGTCATGAAGTACCAGGGCAAAACCGAGAAGATGAAGGCAACTGCTGATTTCATCGGCAAAGCAACCGGTTACGTAGTGCCGCCAAACAAGGCAATCGTCGGCGACTATGGCTTTGCGCACGAGTCGGGAATTCACACTCACGGAGTCCTCAACGACCCTTGGACCTACGAGCCTTACCCGCCTGAACTGGTCGGTAACACACGGCGTTTAACCATCGGCAAACAATCTGGCAAGGGCATAATTAAACACAAAATCACCGAGCTGTCAGGAAACGTTCCAGACGATTCAACTGTTGCTTCAGTCGTTGATACCGTCAAAGATATGTATGCTAATGGTCGCAGAGCCTCGCTTAAAGAGGAAGAATTCAAGAAAATCCTTCGCGTGCTAAGAATCCTGCCTGAGAACAGCAACTGCCCATAATAGCGAAAGGGAAAATAACCCTCCCTTGCTATTTGTTCTAGCAAGTGTGACCTCTAAGGGTTGACCTCTCCCTAATCGTCATTGTCAGCAACACAATGGTTGTTTTCGCTACTTTCCTCACAACGCTCTACCGCATAAAGATTGAACGCGACCAAATCAGGACTTTTAAGGGAAATGTCAGTGCTGTTCAATGCTTGGAATCTTTTCGCAAGTACGTTAAAGCCGAGCGCAGTGAACTGGTAGATATGGATAAGGACGAACTAACCAAGTTTCTGGATTACCTAGAAGAGCTTGGGGCTGGATAATTTCAAAAAAAATTTAACCAAGGTTACTTGGATTTTGGTTTTTCATCGGTAACTTCTTTGAACGTTACTGTGATTTCTCTTGGTATGGTCTTTTGTGTTATCGAGTATTTTTGTTTCTTTTTGTTAGTCATAACCCCTTTAAGATTGGATTAACGTTTTATAAGTTGTGTTTGCGTGAGGTTGTTGAGCCATCGCTTTGTTGCCTCAAAGCCTAGACAGAAAACGACTGCGGTTCTACGATGACCTTTAGAGCTTAGACTGCTGAGTTAGGTACATTTTATATCCTGTTGCCAACAATAGCTTCCTTGTGGGTTGATTGGTTTGACTGTTGATGCGGACCGAACAAAAAAGCCAAAGCTGCCTAAAAAACGGATATTAAAAAAGAATATTCGAAGATAAGCCGCCGTTGAACTTCGCAGCCATTTTAGCTTGAAAATCCAGTGTTAAGAATGCATCTGAAAAACAGGTTTTATACGAAATAAAGAAAATAAAAGAATAGATGGGTTTGGGTTTAGCCTACTGCTGCTTTGCAGATGCTAAATATTTGAGGTGGAACGGCTTAATTATTATGCCACCTTTCAAATCTGCGTTGAAAGTTTGGCTTTCAACCACCCACTCAGATAATTCTGAGTCAAGTGCCCTTATGTACTCGGCGAAGTTTTCAAAGTTTTCATGAAGCGAAATGCAAACAGTATCCCAACCCATGCCTCTGCCGTCTAAGACCAGAATCACGTTGGTCTGCTTCATGAACCATTCTTTCATTTTCTGTAATGCCTGAGTTTTCTCGTTACCCGCTGCAGATTTCAGTTTACTTTTCAAAAATGTTATTGCGGCTATTTCAAAGCCTATTTGACCGAATTTAGGAATCACAGTGTACCCTTCAATGAAGTTTTCCTCCAGCATAGCGCGTCTTCGGGTCACTGTAGGCTGCGAGACACCCAAGGCTTTTGCAAGTTGCCTGTCGCTTCTGTGCGAGTCCTTCATGAGCTCAAACAGAATTTTGTAATCTATTGGTTTTAGATCTTTCATTGCAATCAACTTAACCGATTTTTTGTTATCTACTAGGACTTTTTGACATCATATATAAACATCATGTTGAAATACCGAAAAATCTTCGAGTGCAACAGAGAAACACGACAGGAAGTCTTAAGAGAAAAAGAGCATCTAAAACATGAAGGAGCGCCCAAAAATATGCCAGTACCAATCCTAAACGATGTAGAACAAGAAATCACATGTTTTCTACGCGATTTAATACGTATAAACACAACTAATCCGCCTGGCAACGAAACTGCAGCCGCCAACTTCATAGCACAGTACATTGCCAAAGATGGTTTGAAATCTGAAATCATCGAGTCAGTTCCAGGCAGGGGAAGTGTAGTTACCCGGCTTAAGGGCTCAGGCGAAAAACCCAATCTGCTTTTGCTCTCCCACCTTGACGTGGTCGCGGCAAACCCCGCGGAGTGGAGCGTTGACCCGTTTGCTGGTACAGTAAAAGACGGTTATGTCTATGGAAGGGGCGCGTACGACATGAAAGGCATGACCGCAGTCGAAGTTATGACGCTTTTACTGCTCAAAAGAAACAAGATTCCCATCAAAGGCGACATCGTTCTTGCAGCCACAGCTGACGAGGAAAAAGGCGGCGAAGAAGGCGCAGGCTACCTTTTGACGCATCACAAGGACAAAGTCTGGTGCCCCTACGTGCTAAACGAAGGCGGAGGATTAGCCATACCCCAGAAAAAAACCAACGTCTACCCAGTCCAAACCGCGGAAAAAGGCATCTTATGGTTCAAAATAACCGCCAAAGGAACCCCCGGACACGGCTCCACACCTAACACCGCTGACAACGCCATCGTACGCATGAACAAAGTCATAACAAAAATAGGCAACTACCAGCCCCCAACCGTGTACGTGCCCACCCTCAAAGAGTTCCTCTCCGAAGTGGCAAAACACAACCCAGATCTCAACCAAAGTTTTTCACGGTTACTCAATAATCCAGCGCAGAGCGAGCAAATCCTCGACGCCTTAGCTAAAACGGATAAGGCGCTGGCGGAAGAAATTAGGCCACGAACCAAAACAACTATCACGCCAACCATCATTCACGGCGGAGTGAAAGAAAACATCATACCCTCCGAATGCGACACCGTTTTCGACTGCAGAGTTCTTCCAGGGGAAAGCGTAGATGCAACGCTCTCTACAATCAAAGGCTTACTCGCTGACGTCGGGATGGATAAGTTGAGTTTTGAAATCATCCAGATGCACGACGGCAACGAATCCACAACAAAAACCCCACTGTACGGCGCCATAACAAATGTTCTGCGGGATTTTGAACCCAGCTGCGGCGTAACTCCAACCTTAACTACGGGCGGGACAGATTCACGGTTCTTCAGGGAAACGGGCAGCATATGCTACGGTTTCCACCCGATGCGCCCCGATGAACCCAACGACCTGCTGGAGAAACGCATGCATGGCATAGACGAACGTATAACCATCGAGAACCTTGTCTTCGGAACAAGCATATTCTATGAAACCGTTAAACGCTTTATGACGTAAAACGGCTTCGTCCACAATATTTCTTCTTTTTTAATAGTTTAGTATTTATTGATACACACTCTATTTAATGGCAAGGATTAATCCACTTAAGAGGCAACCAAAAAATGCTCGGTGAACAAACGTTAGTTGCCAAGGAACCCAAAAACTTTGAGGTTACCCGAACAATCGGTTTAATCTCCGATACGCACGTTCCCAAGCGAGTCCCCTGTATTCCTAAAAGAGTTTTTGAAATCTTTGAAAAAGTAGACTACATCATACACGCTGGCGATTTAGTGGAGTTATCAGTTGTGGATGAACTGGATCAGATTGCCCCAGTTTTAGCGGTTAGCGGCAACTCAGACGGCATAGAAGTCGCCAATGCGTTTCCTAAGCTTAACTTGATGAAAGTGTTTGATTGGAAAATCGGCGTCATGCACGACCAGAACATTCTCTATGATTCGGACAAGTTGAATGGATTTGCCGCTGAGAACGGGTTTGACGTCGTGGTCTATGGGCACAGTCATATTGCGAGCATTAAGTGGGAAGGCAAAATTCTCTTTATAAACCCGGGAAGCCCGACGGATCCCGCTGGAACTTTAAGTAAGCCTTCGGTGGGGCTTCTTAAAATCACTAAACAAGCCATTGTGCCGGAGATTGTTGAGTTTTAACCCATCAAAAGGGGTCCGATGAAAATTGCGTATAGAATTATTCCAAATACCAGAGCAGCCGCCCAGATAACTATGGTTTTCAACATGATTTTTTTCTTGTTGAAACATCCTTGGATGTTCTTACGGAAACGCCATATGACCCAACGAACCAAACTCAAAGAGATAGAGCAGTGACTCCAAGGATTGCGTGAATTACCCAACAACAGACACGATTGATAGCGGGGTAGGAACAGAATAGTCTGGAATCACTGCCAGAACAAAGGACGGAACCATAACATAAAACACCATTGTCAAATGTAAAACAACTGCTGTAGCCATGACGAGTCCATGTTGCCTGAACTTTAGTTTTCTATTCAACAAATAACCGTACATAAGCAGGAACAGGACGATTATTTGAATTGCTAAGCTGACGGTGATTGTGAGAGCAACTGGGTTGGTTAGAAGGGACATTGACGCCACAACTTACCAATTAAAGCGGGGGGTTTAAAGTTTACTTTCACTCACCTCTCCCCATATGGGAACTGCAGTTTCTGCATCTGCCTTAAAAGCAAAATACGTCAAAGGGTGCCTTGAGGCTAAAAGAATGGAACATTGTAAAAACCCCTGGAGAGACACCTGCAATAGCGAGAACATAAAACTTTACATCCAAGTAAAAGGCGAAAACCTGCCCATATGCCAACAATGCTGGAGCAAAATCGCCGAGCAAGACGAGGAATGGTAAATGGAAAGTTTCAGCGCCAACAGTGCGAGGTCATTTATCGGAAGAAATGTTAACTTACACCTAAAAGATGGGGCGGTAATAGTGAACGTTCAATTGACAAAGCTCCATAAAGGCGTGGGAAAAAACAACAATCTAATCGAGTATTCCCTATCTGGCAATCATAAAGCCACTCGCGTGCCACTCAGGAACATCGCCTGGGCTGAAATGCTCAACATAAACCTGATGAAAATTCCCTCTTGAAAACCTCAAGCAGAGAAAAAAACACTAATACCGCCGCGGTGCTTCACAGGTTATGCGTTGCTCAAACTGCGGAGTATGCTGCACAGAAACTGAGATGTTGCTCTCCAAAAAAGACATCAAGCGTTTGGAGAAAAAGGGCTTTAGCCAGAATCAATTCGTCAACTACGACAAGCAAGGCTATGCAGTGCTTAAGAACCGTGATGGTTACTGTGTCTTCTACGACCTTAAAAACCGCAAATGCAGCGTTTATGCAGATCGACCAGCAGGTTGCAGAGTTTATCCCGTAATTGTTGATGAAGACACGGGCATAATTTTAGACGATATATGCCAGTCGCGGAGGTCGATTACTCAGTCTGAGAAAAATCTTAAGGGTAAACGCGTGATTCGGCTTCTTGAAATAATCGATTCTGAAGCGCAAGAACGACGTACTCGAAAAGTCTCATGATTTTTGGCTTGCGGACTTTGCTTGTTTACATTGCCAGCATTTTATGGCTTTGTTTCTTTGCGTATCTAAGTCTTTTTTTGCAACTAAGCTTGTTTGTATGAGTTTACCGCAGGAATCGCAGACAAACTATACTTCGGCGACGCGTTCGTTGTTTTCGAGATTTTTTAGGGGCAAGAATTACTTACCTGATTTGGTGGCTTTTTCGTTTGCCATTAATTGCTCTATGTATTCTTTCATGTTGAGGTTTGTGGCTTGTGCGCGCTTTCTTATTTCTTTGTGGAGCTTTTCTGTCACTGTTATACACTTGTATCCTTTCCTTGGCAAAAGACCCATTCTCCTTCCGTACTTTACCGTACTCAGGTAATATATAATTAACGGTAAATCGCTTTCAACATTCTTAAATCTTAAATAAGTGTACGTTCGGTTACTATGATTAGAGAGGGAACATAAAACGCCAAAAAAAGGCTACAAAAGCATCACTGTGAAGACTGAGGTCTACGACTACTTCTTCACTGAATGGCTCAAAGTCAAAGATGAATACGCCATAAAAAAGGCATCCACAGCTTCTCAGCGTACGTAACCTACCGTTTAGCCCAACTTATAACCGAAGACAAAAAAGGCATCAAAGAATAGTTTCCCTCAACCCCATCAAACTTTAAATAATCCTTAACCTGACTAAGGAAAGGTGAAAAGCTATGCCTTGCTCAGTAATAGTTGGCGCCTTCTGGGGAGACGAAGGCAAAGGAAAAATAATTTCTTATTTAGCCCTTAAAGATAACCTTGATTTTTGTGTCCGAACTGGCTCAGTGAACGCAGCACACACTGTGTGGTACGAGGGCAAAAAATTTGCTCTACATATGGTTCCAGCAGCCTTCATAAACCCTAAAACACGGTTGCTCATTGCAGCAGGAGCAAACGTCGATGTTAAAACGTTCTTCGACGAAGTGGCATTAACTCAAATCAACAAAAAAATAATAGGCATAGACCAGAACGCATCCATAATTGAGCAAAAGCACGCTGATCAGGATAAAGCAAGCGCCGTAAACAAGGGCATCGGCACCACAGGCAGAGGCGTTGGACCAGCCCTCGAAGAGCGCGTTAGGCGCACCGCGAAGCTCGCTAAGGACATCCCTGAACTCAAAGCTTTCCTCGCTGATGAGGTGGCGGAAGTTAACGATGGGTTAGACGCGGGTAAAAGCGTGCTGCTTGAAGGCACCCAAGGGTTTCTGTTGTCGCTTTTTCTGGGTGGTGGCTACCCATATGTGACTGGCAGAGATACAGGCGCATCAGCCATTGCCTCAGAAGCAGGCGTTGGACCCACACGAGTGGATGATGTAATAATAGTTTACAAATCCTTCATGACCAGAGTGGGCGCTGGACCGTTGCCTGGCGAAATCACCAAGGAAGAAGCACTTAAACGCGGGTGGTTTGAAGTTGCCGCTGGAACAGGACGCGACAGACGCAGCGCACCCTTCGACTTTGACTTAGCAAAAAAAACCGCCAAGATAAACGGCGCCACACAGGGTGCCATGACAAAACTCGACTGCATCTACCCAACCTGCAAGGGCGCAAGAAAATACAGCGATTTGCCAAAAGAAGCCAAGGAGTTCATTAAAGAAGTGGAGACAAGAACGGGCGTGCCCATTGTCTTCATCGGAACTGGACCAGACGCCTTGGACCTTATCGACCGCAGGACATAGCAACTTTTATTTTCCAAGGTGTTTATCCTCTTTCGAGGCATAGCAAAGTGTTAACGTCTAAAGGTAACAGCAAAGCCCTCGCAAGTGTCCTTGTGATGCTTTTCATTGCTGGATTACTAGTTGGAGGGTTAATCATCTTCTTCGTATCAACCCGCCAAATAAGCAACTTGAACGGTCAAATCTCAGATTTGCAGAGCGCCGTCTCCAACTTGGAGGGACACCAGAACGCCACTTACCAAACCATAACCATCCTGCAGAATGGGACCTCATTAGCTGACCTCTATGATAACGTTCGGAATTCGGTGGTTTTGGTTCAGGGCGAAACCAGCGATGGTAGCGTGCAGGGATCCGGGTTTGTTTACAATTTTGGTGACCGAAACGTTGTGTTAACAAACTTCCACGTAGTCGACGGCACCACTGGTTTAAGCGTAACTTTCTCAGATGGCGACGGCTACTCAGCAACTGTATTGGGAACGGACCCGTACTCCGACTTAGCTGTTTTATCCGTCAATGCGCCAGCCTCAGAGTTTAAACCCATAACCATAGCGAGTTCAGCGCCGCTGCGTGTAGGTGACCCCGTAATCGCCATCGGAAACCCCTACGGACTCGTCGGCTCCTTAACCACGGGAGTCGTAAGCGCCACGGGACGAACCATAACTGAAGACACAGCAGGCGGCTACGCAATTGCCAACATCATCCAAACCAGCACCCCAATTAACCCTGGCAACTCGGGCGGTCCTCTGTTGAATTCAGTCGGGAGCGTAGTGGGCATAACTGCGGCGATTGTTTCTGATTCTCAAGGACTCGGCTTCGCGATTCCGTCAAACACTATTCTAAGGGAAGTATCGGCGTTGACAACCACCGGTTCATACCATGGCCACTCGTACTTGGGCGTAAAAGGGGAAGACATGGATTACAGTATATCCCAGCAAATCCATTCAAACGTGACTTACGGCTGGAGAATTCAAAACATAACTAGCGGTGGACCCTCGGATGGCGTGTTAAAAGTCAACGACATCATTATCACTTTGAACCATCAAACCATCAAGAACAACGACGACTTAGCCAGCTACTTAGAGGAAAACACTCTTCCAGGCGACAACCTCGTCTTAACAGTGATCCGTGGAAACCAGCAGATCGATGTTACGGTTACTTTGGGAACTCGCCCTGCCCAATAATATCTTAATTTTTGTTCAACAGTAAATCCTCATTCTTTTTTTTATGGAAAAGTAGATTAAGGCAGGTTAACGCAAGATTAGCGTTAAGCTCTACGTGAAAATTCAAATTTAACTGTGATACGATTATGGATGAATTAGAAGGCGTATTGAAGGGGGAGAAAATAGCTTATTTCTCGATGGAAATCGGCTTAACAAGCGAGATTCCCACTTACGCAGGCGGCTTAGGAACGTTAGCGGGCGACGCGGTTCGTTCAAGCGCCGACCTGAAGCTTCCCCTTGTCGCCGTTACCTTAATCAGCAAAAGAAACTATTTTACGCAAAAACTCGACGAAAACGGAAGACAAACAGAACTGCAAAACCAGTGGCATCCAGAGAAGTTTATGGTGCTGTTGCCCAACGAAGTGTACGTGCAGATTGAGGGGCGCACCGTGAAAGTTAAGGCGTGGCTCTACAAGTACCAGAGCATCACAGGCGGAGTCGTTCCAGTCATTTTTCTTGATACCGACGTCGACGGTAACACACCTGAAGATCGGGAAATCACTTTTTACCTCTATGGCGGAGACGAAAAATACCGCTTAAAACAAGAAGCTATCTTGGGGTTTGGCGGCGCACGAATGCTCGACGCATTGGGTTTTCACGTTAGAAAATATCATATGAACGAGGGACACTCAAGTTTTCTATCCCTGGAGTTGCTCCGCAAATTCGACATGGATGCGGCTAAAGTGCGGGAACTCTGTGTCTTCACCACTCACACGCCGGTGGAGGCGGGACATGACAAATTCAACTATGACTTAGTCGCCGAAGTACTTCAAACCGTCGACTTAGCCCTGCTCAAAAAATACGGCGGCGAAGAAATTTTAAACATGACTCGACTCGCACTTAACCTGAGCAACTACGTCAACGGAGTAGCAAAGAGGCATCAGGAAGTTTCGAGCCAAATGTTCGCTGGCTACGAAATCCACTCTGTAACCAACGGGGTGCACTCTTTCACTTGGACGGGTAAAAGTTTCCGCAGAATCTTCGACCAGTACCTTCCAGGCTGGGCGATAGAGCCTGAACTGCTGGCGAAAGTTGACATCATTCCAGAATGCGACATCTGGCAGGCGCATCTTGAGCAGAAACAAGACCTTCTCGATTACGCTAATTTAGCTACGGACAGCGATTTAAGCGCTGATGTGCTAACTTTGGGGTTTGCAAGGCGCGCAACACCCTACAAAAGACCCACAATGCTGTTTTCAAACCTTGACAGGTTGCGAGCGATTAACCGCAAAGGCAAGATACAAGCGATTTTCGCTGGCAAAGCACATCCCAGGGACAGCGGCGGAAAAACCCTCATAGAGCAAATCTACAGTTATGCTAAGCAGCTCGAAGGCGATGTTGAAGTGGTGTATTTGGAAGATTACAACATGGACATCGCTGCCAAGATGGTGGGCGGGGTGGATGTTTGGCTTAATACGCCGCTTCGACCCATGGAAGCGTCTGGAACCAGTGGAATGAAAGCGGCGCACAACGGCGTTATAAACTTCAGCATACTCGACGGCTGGTGGGCTGAAGGCTGGATAGAAAACATGACTGGCTGGGCAATCGGACCCCACTCCTCAGAGAGCGACACCGACGAATTAACCATAAAAGAAGCCGAAGACCTCTACAACAAACTCGAATACGTCATCTCCCCAATGTTCTATGAGCGCCACGACGAATGGATAAAGATGATGAAGAACTCCATCGGCAAAATCGCGTACTACTTTAACAGCCACCGAATGATGCGGCGATACGTAATCGACGCGTACCTTTGATTTAGCGCTTGCCACGAAAGTTATTTACCTCATTAAACACAGTTTATTTTGACCGGGTTAATTCTAAGTACGATTGCGCTTTTTCTTTTTTTTGACCACTGGGCAAGCGACATCGTACCTTACGTTGAGCATCTACCTGGTGCTGCTGGGAGTCGGTACCGGCTTGTTTGTTGCGCCCAACCTGTGTGCCGTAATGAGTTCCGTTCCCGTTGAACGCCACGGCGTCGGCAGCGTACTCTTCACGTTGTTCCTCAACATCGGTTTAAACGTCAGTCATAATGTCTCACTTACCGTCCCCTACGACCTCATCACCCAAATCCTCGCAGCCGTAAACCCAACCTCCATATCCCCCGCCGACATAGCGCTCTTCGTATCCAGCCTCAAAAACACCTACTTGGCCTTCGCTATAATAAACGCCGTCGCACTAATCCCCGCTGTGATTGGGGCAGAATCAAAAAAACAGACAACACAGATGAGCCGATAGTTGAAGCAGAATAAAACTTAAAGAGTTTCTAAGACACATGATTTACTATAAAATAAGTGTGTTGTTCAAGCTTGCAGACTAAAACAGAACATCCCTATGTGGAAATTAACCCTAAAATCTGCAACGGCAGTCCAGTGGTTGCTGGAAGCCGCGTCAGAATCGTAGATGTAGCAATCGAGTACGAGTACCTTAACCGCTCTCCAGACGAAATAATTAACGCTCATCCTCACTTGAAGCTGGAACAAATCCACGATGCCTTGTCGTACTACTATGAACATAGGACTGAAATGGACAAGAAAATAAAGGAAGACCAGCAATTCATTGAAAAACTCATCCAGACCCAGAAAGGCAGATGACTCCGAATCAAATCAATTAAGATTTACGCAGACGAAAGCGTTAGCATAGCAATCGTTGATGGCTTAAAGCGGCGAGGCGTAAATGTTTTTTCCGCTAAGGATTTGGGGAAATTGGGTTTAACCGATGAGGAACAACTAAAAGTTGCCGTTCAAAACCAAGTTGTAATTTTTACGCGTGATGCTGATTTTCTCAGAATTGCCTTAAACAAGCCTCACTTGGGCATCATCTATGTTCATCAGCGAAAATTAACAATCGGTGAATACATCAAGAGACTCAGAATAATAGTTGAAACAAAAACAATGAAGGAAATGGAAGACCAAATACTTTTCTTATAGCCTCCTGAAACTCGTTTTTTCAATCTTGTCAGCCCACTCATCAGAAATTTTGTGTTCATTTTCGGAGCCTAACCGCTAATTGTTGCGGATGGAGGCTTCACGAACCTATTTGGATCCTAATATCATATCATTGCACAAACCTAAGAGGGGTAGGTCCTATTGGCGTTTTCTGTTGCCATTAACTGCCTTGCTCTATTTTTGGGAAGGAAAGTCGGTGCTTTGAAGTTACGAGACTCCACCACAGCACTTTCCCGCCTGCAAAAGAACGCTGCTTTGGTTTTTCTTTCTTTTCCACAAATTTGGACAATGCTTATAGGCTGCCAGTGTTTCCTTCTGTTGGTTTTTGAAATGACCACATACATGTTTGTTAGAGAAGAGGAAGAGGAAGACTGCGAAGACTGCGATTGTGAAGATTGCGAGGACGAAGAGTAAGTCTTCTTCCAACCAATTTTTTTCCAGAATTTTTTATTTTGTTTGGCTCATTTTGGCAAAATAGCACATATCTAAAACGTAATTATGATTCTAAAGAAGCCATAAGGGTAAACTTGCTAAAAATGTAATTGGAAGTGGCGCCGCCGAAAGGAAACGCTACTCCAGAAGACACTTTATACCGTTTCCAGCTTTTTTTAAAGAGCTTGATGTTTCTAATCAGGATTGATAATTGCAGAATAGTTTGCTTATTGAAAGATTCAACTTTAATGCTGCAGGTGGTTTTCAAAAAAAGCAAACGAATTATTTTTTTATAGCTCTTCTTCTTGAAAATACACCTGAAACCAGTGCAATTACCACAAAAAAGGCAAAGATAGTCCATATTGGAAACTCTGGAACAGCAGATTCAGCTTTGAACACTATTGATACTGTTTGGGTACTGAAGTGTGTCGTGTACCAAACATAGTAGTTGTTTGCATCTTGAGTGCAACCTTGATTTAAAGCAGGCTGTCCATCAATGCTGATAGTAGGGATAGTTCCATACGGTACTGCACTTTTGGGAATTGTCACATTGCCAAAGCCTGTTGTTCCGCTTTGACCTGTCACAGTAAAGGACAGTGTTGTTGTGTTTGATGACTGGCTTGTTATGATTTCAAGATTAGACATCTGAGAGCTTGCTATACTTCCGCTGATCGTCAAATCAACAGTTGAGCCTGTATCTGTGGTTGCTGGCACAGTTGTTGGAGCTGGAGTTGGCAAAAGTGTTGGGGTTGGCGCAACAGGTTTTGGGGTGACTGCTGGAGCGTTTGTTGGCGATGTTGTCGGGTTAGCTGTTGGTGCTGAAGTGGGAACTGGAGTTGGGCTAGGGGAAGGAGTAGGTTGAGTTGATGGCGGTGGACTAGGACTTGCTGTTGGGGTAGGTGTAGGAGTAACAGTTGGAGTTGGACTAGGAGTGGGACTTGGAGTAGCTGTTGGTGTTGGACTTGGAGATGGAGTTGGAGATGGAGTTGGGCTTGGCGTTGAGGATGGAGTAGGTGATGGGCTGGGGCTTAGAGAAGGTGATGGACTAGGAGAAGCTGTTGGCGATGGAGTTGGATTAGGTGTTGGAGTTGGGGTTGGCGCAGGTGCAACTGCTTCAGTACCAGTAACTTGAATGTTTTGGGCACCTTGCAATTCATAAGTAAAGCAGAGAGATGTGTATGTGCCATTATCTGTTCGAACAAAATCTGTCATCGGGTTACCATCTACCTGAACTGTGAAATTTCCCCAAAGAAGAGTGTCTGGAAATGTTACATTAAATAAGAAGGGAAAAGAATATGCAAACGAAGAACCCATCGCGCTGAAACTGATCTGTTTAGCTAAAAGATTGAAATCAACCAATGAAACAGAAGAATTACTGGACACAGAAACATTGTATGTTTTTGTATCCTCCTGAAAATTTAACGCGGTTGTTGTCGCTGGCATTGAACTGTGCAGGTCAATGACCTTTTCCAAAGTTTTCGATTTTACATCTACAACTGACACGCTGTCAGTACCCCAATTCAGACAGTAAATCTTGCTAAAGTTGTCATTTGCAAATATGAAATCGGGGTCAATTCCTTTTAGAGGTATAAGATTTAAAAACTGGTTACTAGTCAAGTTATAAATGCTCATAAAACATCCATCAAAATTGACAATGTATAGGCAGTTTTCTTGGGAGTTAAATAATATGCCTGACGCGATTGTGTAGACCATATTACTTTGATCGACTCCAACATCTTTTACAGAATCTTTCAGATAGATTACTTTCGTTATTGTATCAGTATCTGTGTTTATCCCTAAGATCACATATTTAGCTCCTACAAAAAGCGTATGAGACTTGGAATCGTACGAAAATGGGTAATAAGGCCCGGCGGATATACCAAGAGAACCAGACTCGTTGAAGGTTATAGTCTTCTGAACAGTGTAGTTTTTGGTTTCAATTACTTGAATAACTACGGGGCCATTGTCCAATCCCCCCAGGGCATATAATTTTGAACCATCCGGCAGTTCGAAGGGTTTATCATTAAATCCGCCTCCGTCAAGCTTTACTAGTGCCTCCACTTGAAAGTTTGAAGCATTAATTGCCAAGAAAGTGTCAGGGTGACCACTCCCATTTACTGGGTCTTGCCATATGGAATATAGATTCGCTTGATCATGGGAAAGACTGAGACTCCACACTCCGGAAATATCTGGAGGAAGACGATGAGATTTGGTGAGACTCATGTTTCCCGCATTAACTTCTAGTATTGCTTCCCCTTGAGCTATCAACATCCTTCCCGCGTCATCCATAACTACGTCATACCCACCGACATCCGACCGAATCATTGGAAATTCAATCATATTCTCGATGGTTGCATTATTGGGATCAAACGTAAATGCCATTGCGCTTTTTGTGAGGAGAATATAACCACTATCATCCGTTGGCTGCCTGATGAAGAAACGTGGGGAGAAGCTAATATCACTGAATAATATTGTACCTTCAACGGTATTATTAGCAAGGTTTATTTTTAAAAAAGAGTTGCCATCGGTGCTGGCAGCATAGAGAATATTAGGGTTCACTGGATCAATTTGTATATCATTCATCTGAGTATAACCTATGTTAAATTTGTTCTTGCCCAAATTGATTTGACCGACTATGTTATCGGTTTGCGTATCGATTACTATGATGTTTTTATCGTTTGGTACAGGCCAACCAGTACCTACATAGAGCGACTTACCGTCTGCGCTTGACTCCAAAGGAAATGCCCCTCCATCAATTGGAATAACTTTTAGACCCTCAACTCCTGTCAAGTCAATAGAGTAAAGCCAGCCATATGCATGATAATCTGGGTACCAACCGCCAAAGGTTGATACATAGAGCTTTTGCTCGTTGGGTAAGACTTCTAAATCACATATGCCTTCACTTGTGCTATGCATGGGTATTGAAACTGAATAACTCCAATTTTTATTAGCATAATCGTAGATTCCTGCAACAGCTGCGTCAAATGTTGGTCTGCTCGCAACGAACCATTTACTGGAGTTAAAAGTGCTTTCCTTAATTCTGTGAAACCTCATTTCATAGTCAGTGGTATTTGTCACTGCGTAAGTGTCTGTGTTGATAATGTTGACTGTTGCCCCTCCATCCATCGCGAAAAGGAAATGTCCATATTGTGAGCTAGTGAGGCTGATCAGAGCAATATTGTCAATTGTGTGGATTATGTTCATTGTTTGGGTATCGATGACGAGCAGTTTGTGCCATGTAGGGGAATAAACAAAGAGTTTCGTTTCGCTGGCGTCTAGGGCTATGACATTGCACAGGACTTGGAAATAACCGGATAAATCAGCAACTTTCATAATGGATAGATCTTCGAGAGCCACTTTACAGACAATACCCGAAGTATCAAAACAGAGGTAAGCGTATTTTCCATCCTGTGTAACTGCCATCGCGATTGGAGTACCCCATTGAGGCTTTATGCTCTCTGCTTGGGACGTTTCTGAAGTGGATTGGTTTGGGATGCCACTTCCTGAGGCGCCAACAAACACCAAAGGTGCCAAAACGACAAAAATCAAGGTTACCACAAGTAAACGGCTAAATTTCATTCTATCATCCCGTAAGCATTACAGTTCTTTCAGTTTTATGATTTGTGGAAGAAATTCACTTAAATATCGAACTAAATTGCACAAATCTTTTATCTGAATAACTCTATGCCTCTTTTTGTTGTCTTGTTTGTGATGTGTCTTGAGAGCTAAACCCTCTTTGTTGTCTATTCTCCAGGTGTTGGAGCAAACTCAGGAAGACACATTGTAGCTTGGGTGAAGTTAAAGCTCACGCGTTTTCTTATCGCATTATCTTTTGAACCATAAATCGATGTGAACCTGTTTTAGTTTAGCCCTTTCCGATTTTAGCTTAATTATCATAAATGGTAAAAGAACCGCCGAAGTGACGCCGAGTGTTATGTAAGACCAAAATGTTAGAAACCCCAAATAATATAGAATCAATAGAACAACAAGTAAGATTACAAAGGTAATGGATAATTTTTCTTTATATTCAAAAATATCTTTACCTGGAAGAGGAGATATTGGGATAAGCGAAACACACAATATAATTAGAACAGTTAATACTCCTGCACTTCCAACCACGACCAACCCGTCAATGTTAGAAATAGACATGAAAGCAAAAGGAATTGCAAGCAACGAAAGCATTAATATCCTGACTACAGTGGCCGTTGCATTAAACTGTTTTTGCTCAATTGTTTCATATTTAGTTGAACCGCTCGTCTTTGTAACTGAAATCGAAGAAAAAGGAAATTTCAAAATTCCTGAAGCAAAATACATTATGCCTCCAATTGTCCATAACTTTAGCTCTTTTTGAACCTTTGAATCCATTGAGCAATAAACATCAGAAAAAAATGAGGTGAACTGAACAATGCAAGCCGACATCAAACCAAAAAAGAAAAACTCTACGAAAAGTGATGGATTCAATACATTGGGTACGCCATCCAAAAAAATGTAGTCCAGTATTAATCCTGTGAACAGAATTGTTGTTGCCAAAACTGCTATTTCCTTTTTAGTTATGAGGGCTGTTTTTTTGAATTTTGCGTTCCTAAATTTAAGTAATTCTTCAAATGCTTCTTTTAGATCCTGTGTTTTTTTAAATGGAACAGCAAGGTTAAGACCTGTGCTAGCAAAAGCTACTATGCAGGATATTGCTACTATTCCTGTTACGGTTGTTGTTGTCGTAGCAATTTTTGCTGTATTCACTGATGGTGATCCTAATAGCGTAATTGGCATTACATCCAGACTGCGAATTAATGGTGAAAATGAGTTATTTTTTGGAGAAAGTGATGTTGACGGCTCTAAAGTAGGTGACGCAATTGGTTGAGGAGTTTTACTTGGTGCGATAATCGATGTAGATGTTGGTGTTGGCGTTTTAGTGGAGACTGGGGTAGAGCTTGGTGTAGGTTTTGGAGTTGAAGTTGGTGGAGCGGTGGTTGGATATGGTGTGGGGGTGGAAGTGGGTGCTTGCGTAGGAGTGGATGTTGGCGTAGTGGTTGGAGTTGGAGTGGTTGCAGAGTTCACTGTAACTGATGCAACGTTGGATTGGGGGGATGTCGCGCCTGCAATATCGGTAGCAGTTGCAGTAATTGAAATTGAACCCGGCGAAGAAGACGAATAACTAAACGTTTGAGACGTTTGGCCGTTTTGAGCTACGCCATCAACGTACCACTGATAGCCTGTGTAGGAACCTGAACCGCCACTAACTGTAGCGGTGAAGACTTGAACCTGACCAATATCCATAGTCCAAGAGGAAGGCGACACGTTTACAACAGGGATCAAATTTATCATTGAGACCGAACTGTTTCCATAATTTGCCACATAAACGTAAGCCCCGTTAGGCGATGCAGCCACACCCTCGGGTAAGCTTTCAACTGTTATTGTAGATGCCGGAGTGTTGGTTGCCGTACTAATGATTGACACCGAACTGTTTCCGTAATTTGTTACATAAACGTATGCTCCGTTAGGCGACATTGCAATATCTTCAGGGTGGTTAAAACCACGTATTGTCGCTGTCACGTTGTTCGTAGCCGTACTAATCACCGAAACCGATCCAGAACCTATTGTTACGTAGACATATGCGCCGTCAGGCGAAACAACCATACGATAAGAAGGGGCTCCAGTTGGTGTATAGGTTCCAATGAGTACCGTCGCTGTGACGTTGTTCGTAGCCGTGCTAATCACCGAAACATACTCGCGATACGAGCCCATGTAATAAACAATATTTGTCGCGTAGACATATGCGCCATCAGGCGACACAGCCAAACCTCCTAGTTGGGATGACGATCCCATTGTAGCCGTCACGTTGTTCGTAGCTGTACTAATCACCGAAACCGATCCATAACTTGTTGTTACGTAGACATATGCGCCATTGGGGGCAACAGCCACTCTATCAGGACTAGATAAACGATAAAGATTATCCGTTATCGTTCTCGTCACGGTATTCGTAGCCGTACTAATCACTGAAACCGAATTGTTTCCATAATTTGCAACATAGACATATGCGCCATCAGGCGACACAGCCAAACCATGGGGATGGGTTCCAACGGGTACCGTTGCCGTCACGTTGTTCGTAGCCGTACTAATCACTGAAACCGAATTGTCTCCATAATTTGCAACGTAAACGTTTACGCCGTCAGGCGAAATAGCCACACCATAAGGATTATTTAAACCGGTTATCGTCGTCGTTACCGTTTGCGCTCGAACCGACTGAGGCAATAATACAAAGCAACTGAGCAAAAAAAAGATTACAAGAACAATACATCCAACGATGAAAACCTTTGCTAAACAATGCCTCATATTCTCAGCCTTCCCCTCCCTTAAGTCTAATAGTCTCCTTCTTCAAACAATAAAAGCATTTACTTGAATGCTAAATTTGAAAATTAATTAACAAATTAAAAACCCGTATCAAATTATTTTTTCCGCAAGTTTTTTAGGTTTAAACAGTCACAATATCAATCGTTGTCTTGTTTTGTGTTGTCTTGAGAGCTAACTCTCTGTTTTGTCTTCTCCTCTAACCTATCTTGGAAGCAAAACATGTTTGAAGATTTCAAGGAAAAAGTAGGTAAACTCCAAAATAAAAAAGACAACGACACTGAAATCACTTTAATGTCTGAGGCTTTAGCACCTGAGACAACAGAGAAATTAAGGAATGCTGGAATAGATCCTGATAATTTTACAATACAGCAACTATTTCCACCAACCTTCGACAAAGAAGGCAATGGCATATCGTTGATGTCTGGCGCTGAATGGGAAATCATGATTACATATTTCAAAACTCGCAAATACCTGCTTGAGAAGTATCCTCAGTCGCAAGAAGAAGCAAAAATGTTAGGCCATCAGGGCTCGCAATTAGGCAGAAAACACAAATCAATAAAATAGACACCGTCAAGGAATTGATACGCGCTTTAGGCATGAATCCAGAGCAGCTTCTAACAAGAGATGCACTAGCTGAAGGTGCAACCACACACAAAGACCAAGCAGACATCGAGAACCATCAACTGACGATTCTTAGCCGGCAATTAAAAGATTTAATCCCCAAGATGCGGCGGTATAAAGGTGTGACTGGAATGGCGCCGCCGAAAGGACTCGAACCTTTGACCTACTGATTAACAGTCAGTCGCACTACCGGGCTATGCAACGGCGGCAAACCATTGGTTCTTCTGCCTCTTTCAGTTCCACAAAAGTATTTAAGCTTAGTCGTTGCCTTTGCGTCTATTCTATTTGTCTAACCTTGTACTTTGCAATTGCCGAGAAGCCCTTATAGAAATCCTTCATGATGCCCGAGTACCATTTGCCCGAAAACGACCAGTCCAGCAGGTTATCGACCCATCGGAAGTCGTGTTCAGCGCATTGAATCAACAGTTGCTTGTGCAGGTTACTAAGTTTTGTGTCGTTGAACCAGTCTTCGCTCTTCAGCTTCCCAAGCGGGACAAAGAACAAGGGCACGATGAGGCTGCGCATTTCTTTGAGGTCAGCGACTAAATCCATGGTTTTGATGATGTCTTCTTCTTGTTCGTCGGGCAACCCAACGATTAAGGTGCAGGCGGGAACCAGCTTGTTATCATGCATCAAACCCATACCGTTGACTACTACGTCATGCCAGTCTTCAGCTTTAAACGGATGCGCCTTTGCAGGCATGATCTTCTTGGCTACTTCAGGAGAACCGGTTTCTATACCTACTTCTGCACCCCACCAAGTCTGCTTCTGCAAGATAGTTTCAGATAACTTCGAAAAAAGTTTTGGCGCAGACGCAACAGCAGCGAGGGAACAGTGACTCCAGCTTATACCATCTACTTTCTTCAACACTGCCTCATGTAACTCGACGAGTTTATCCTCATGCGGCACGGTGTTGCTTGAACCATACAGCATGACGTCTTCGGAATGGATACAGATGCCCTTAACCTTACCCGAATCAAGGTTAACGTTTAGTTCCCGCTCAATTTTATCGATTGGGTACCATCGCAAGGGTCTCGTGGTAACGTTGCAGAATTGGCAGCCTCGGCAGCAGCCTCGTCCAATCTCGATTAAACCGTTAATGGAAGGCTGAACGATGTCTGGAATTTCTTCTAAACCAGGCACTTCGTCGATGCCGACTTCGTAATGCGCGGGAATTTCCTGTCCTGCAATCGCGGCTCTGAAGAGTTTTCCCACGACCTTTTCTGCTTCGCCTTCAACGATGCAGTCGATGCCCAAGTCTTTAGCGGCGTTCTCTCGGTACCTGAACTGCCATGCTCCGGGTCCACCAACTATAACTTTTAACCCGTTTTGTTTTGCTTTCTTGATCGCGGGGCTTTTCAGCAGGGCTTGAAAATGCTTCGCTAAGTAAGGTTCTTTTTTAAATATGAACGCAAGGGTTGTTGAGGCTGGACCTAAACCAAACGGGTCCATAGCGTGGATACCGAGGACTTTTGCGTCTTTTATGGCAGGTCCCATATGGTTTGGACTTACGGTATCCACTTTGAAGTTTTCTTTTAAAAGTTGAGCTTCAATTTTTCTCAAGCCATAAGGAGCCATGAATGGCTGTCCATTACTTGTTTTTAGCGGTGGAAAAAAGAGGTAGCTGTAGAGCCATTCTGGAATAAAGTTTGGGGGAGCGCATGTTCCGAACCCTAAAAACTCGTTATGATGGTAGTTACTCATCAACGTTCTATCAGCGGTTAAAAGCACATCTACCATTATCTTTCACTGCCCGTCCGTTAAAACTGTTTTTTAATTAAAAAAATAGTCAATCACTCGGGAGATATAACTTTATCCTATCTCGCTTGCTTGATTAGCCCTTATTTTTAAGCCGCCTAAGATGCAAAGGCAATGCCGACTTCAGCGGTTTTTATGTCAATGTAACTTGAAGTTAATTTTACATTATTTTGGAGCGGTTTTGCGTTTTAATACAAAAATGTATATCAAGGTATGCGCTAATTTAGCTAGAAAATACTTTACTGAAGGGATTGCTTTGAAAAGTATGGTTGAGTTTAGATGGCATGGTAGAGGCGGACAAGGCGCTTGGACCGCCAGTGAACTTTTGGCGAGAACAGCTCTTGATGAGGGCAAGTACATTCAATCTTTCCCAGAGTTTGGCCCCGAGCGTATGGGCGCGCCAGTCACCGCTTTTACACGAATCAGCACTGAACCCATAAGGTTGCATTGCGCAATCTATGACCCAGACGTTGTAATAGTCTTGGACAATACACTATTAAAATCTGTCCCAGTTACCGCTGGATTAAACCGTGACGACGACGTATTAATCATCAATTCAGGCGAAGACCCCGCGGTCTTGAGAAAAAACCTCGGAGTGACTAAAGGTAAGGTTTGGACGGTTCCAGCAACCGAGATTGCTCTGCGAATTTTAGGTGCCCCAATCACAAACACCGCGTTGCTTGGCGTCGTGGCTAAGTCCACTGGAATAGTCACGTTGGAGGGCATAGAGAAAACCTTGAAGGGACGTTTCAGGCCAGATTTGGCGGAGAAAAACTTTGCAGTCATCCAGGAAGCTTACAAGGAGGCAAAAACGGAATGAGCAGTAAAGAAAAAACTTGGAAAGAAATATCCATAGCCGGCGTTCCCCCGAAATCCAGCATCGGATTCATGACTGGCGACTGGAAAACCTACATGCCGGTGCGCGACCTCGAAAAATGCACTACTTGCTTAACCTGCGTTATGTTCTGTCCTGAAGGCGCAATAAAATGGCGTCCTGAAATGGGCAAAATCGAGTTCGATTTTAGTTTCTGCAAGGGCTGCGGAATATGTGCCAACGAATGCCCCACGAAAGCAATAACGATGAAGCTGCCAGAGGAATAAGAATGACCCCGAAAATTAAGCAAGAAACCACCGCTATGAACGGCGACGAAGCAGTTGCCTTCGCGGTTAAACAATGCGACGTCGACGTCGTTGCCGCTTACCCCATTACACCCCAAACAATAATCGTTGAAAAATTTAGTGAATACGTTGCAAACGGAGAAGTACAAACAGAATTCATCTGCACAGAATCCGAGCACAGCGCCATGACCGCCTGCCTTGCAGCGTCAGCGACGGGAGCACGAACCTTCACCGCCAGCGCGTCAGCGGGTTTAGCGTTGATGCATGAGATGCTCTTCGTAACTTCAGGTTCTCGTACACCAGTCGTTATGGCTGTTGCAAACCGCGCGTTGTCTGCGCCTTTAAACATTCACGGTGATCATTCGGACAGTATGGCTGAGCGGGACAGCGGATGGCTCCAAATCTACGTTGAAAATGCGCAGGAAGCATACGACTCCATCATTCAGGCTTTCAAGATTGCTGAAGAAGTGGGTGTTTCGTTGCCCATAATCGTGGGCTTAGACGGCTTCACCATCAGCCACACTCTTGAAAGAGTAGACGTGCTCTCTGAGGATGTGGTCAAAAAGTTTGTTGGAGAACGCCAGTTCCCTATGGTTTTGACTCATGAGGGAAAAACTGTGCCCTTCAAGCTTGACCCCGAAAACCCCATGACTATGGGACCCAACGCTTTGCAGAACTACTATTTCGAGTTTAAGCGTCAGCAGGTGGAAGGAATGAACAACGCACTAAAAGGCATCCAAGAAGCCAACAGTGAATACGCCAAAATCAGCGGCAGAAGCTACGGTAACGGACTCATCGACCCATACAAGCTCGACGACGCTGAAATCGCAATCGTCTGCATCGGCTCAACCGCTGGAACCCTCAAAGTCATCGTTGACCAGCTGCGAGAAGAAGGCATGAAAGCGGGCGTTCTACGTTTGCGCACTTTTAGACCATTGCCAGTTGAAGAACTCCGAAACGCATTGAAAAACGTTAAGGCCGTTGCAGTTATGGATAAAAGCATGAGTCCAGGCGGTTTAGGTGCCCCAGTCTTCAATGAAGTCAGAAACGCTCTCTACGACATAAAACAGCACCCGATTATAGTGAATTACATCTTTGGACTCGGAGGCAGAGACAGCAGCCCACGTGACCTGCGAAGAATCTTTGAAGACCTGACAAAAATCGCTAAAACCGGAGTCGCCGAGAAGCAAGTGCATTATTTAGGATTAAGGGAGTAGGAGACAGAAAGATGACAACTCAAGAATGGAAATTCAACGCCAAAGACATCGCCAACAAACCAGACCTTTTCCTTTCAGGACATCGCGCATGCGCAGGCTGTGGACCAGCAGCGATGATGCGACTCATTATGAAGGCAACCCGCGGACCCACAATCGTTACGCAGGCAACGGGATGCATGGAAATTGTGGGTTCAATCTACCCGTATTCGTCTTGGGCGCTCCCGTGGCTTCATACTGCATTTGAGAACGCTGCTGCGAACGCGTCGGGCATCGATGCAGCTGTTAAGGCGCTGCGCAAGAAAGGTAAGATAAAACAGGAACACATTGATATCATCGCGTTGGCAGGTGACGGTGGAACCTACGACATCGGTTTGCAAGCCTTGTCTGGTGCTGTTGAGCGTGGACACGACTTTTTATTTATCCTCTACGACAACGAAGGCTATATGAACACAGGAATCCAGCGGAGCAGTTCAACGCCGCTTGGCGCCGCAACCACAACGACCCCTGCGGGCTCCGTTAACCCCGGCAAACTTGAAAAGAAAAAACCCATCACTGAAATCATGCTCGCCCACGAAATGGAATACGTTGCAACAGCCACACCCTACTACTGGAAAGACATGCTAACAAAAGTCCGCAAAGGCTTAGAAGTTGAGGGACCAGCATTCCTTCATATCTTCGCTCCGTGCCCAAGAGGCTGGAGAAGCGAACCCGCAAAAACCATGGAGTACTCAAAACTCTCGGTTGAATCCTGCGTGTTTCCAATCTGGGAAGCAGTGAACGGCAAACGAACCCTCTCAACGCCGAGCAAACTCATCGCATTGGCACCGCAAAAGAAGAAACCAGTCAAATCCTACCTTGAAGGACAAGGCAGGTTCAGGCACCTGTTCACCCCGCAGAACATGCATTTAGTCGACGAAATCCAGCGTGCAACCGACGAAAAATGGGCAAAACTCCTGCAGAAATGCGAGCAAGCCTAAAACCAACATTTTCCTTTTTCGTTATAACGCATTTTTTTAAGCACTGATTTTCAACATGTTCATGCGCTGGTTCTGTGCCAATACTGACCTACCCCCTATAGGTTTCAACATAGAACCACTATTTGGATCTGAGGGGTGTGCAGTATTCTGTTTTTGGGTGGTTTGTTGCTTTTTTACTGTTACTCTAAGTTGCCCATCAGGAAAGTTAAACAGTAAAGAAAACACAAAACCAAATTATGCACAGAGCTCAGATCCAAATATGCCGCATAAAATTCCAATGATTTGGGGCTCAAAAAAATAACCCTTCAATAGACCAGGACTAAATCTGACTATCACCCAAAACACCACAACCCCCGAGCCTTAAGAACCCTAACGAAATTTAGCAATTCACAAATTTACAAAGAAAACAAAAAATTGCAGCGAAGCCATTGAGGCTTATTGGAAAGGAACGTTGGGCAGAACGGTTACGTTTGAAAGCGAAGAGGGAAAGGGAACAAAAATTACGGTACATTTTCGCTTACAGAAAGATAAAACAAATGGAAGTTCAAACGGGATATCTTTTTCTAACTTCTCTTAAACACCCGTTTAACATCTTCGAGTCTTTCGCCTACGATTTCTATGTTGTCGATGTTTCCTAAGCCTTTCTCGCTGGCGGTTCTTATGTGGCTGATTTCGTGAGGGTCAATTCCCATAACTCGTGCGCCTGTAGCGTCGGTTGCGACGACGTCTTTGCCAGCAATTATCAGATCCATTTTGACCGGGGTGCCGTCGGTGGGTCCTTTACCTTCCATGGCTACGAAGCCATCGATTACGGTTACCACGGGTTTAATTACGGTGTTTATGTCTACCACGACTTTGCTGATGCCTTTGGCGTGGTACTTGAATTTGAGTTTGTCAGGCAGCATGCCGAACATGTTCTTCATGCCCAACGTCACCTTTGTGGACATATGGGTTTTCATTTTGGCGGCGCTGATTACGGCGGATTCCGTGATGATGCGGGGCACGGTTATGTCTTTGAGGCAGTCGCCATTGGGAATTTGGATTTTAACTTTGTCTTCGACGTGGCGCAGGTTGAGGCATTTCACATCGTACTTCTTGCACATTTCCGCCATGCCCGTGGCTTCGAAGGCTTTGTCTGCGTTTGTCATAGTTGCGTCGGATTCTACCACGTTTATTTCAACGGGCAGTTTCTTTAGGCGCTGAATAATGGCTTCGACGACGATGGGGTCGGTTGTGGCGCCGGTGTCCCATGTCATTGTAGTTATGAAGTTGACTTTGATTAGGACCTTCTTGTAACCTACCAATGCCGATTCAAAATCGATTAAGTCTAAGGCTTTAAAAACTGGGTCAAGCCCGCGCTCGCCCTTGACGATTGCCACTGTCGATTGTTCCGTAAAGACACCTGTTGTTTATGGCTTGGCGGGTGCTTTAAACGTTACAGTGGAAGCCAGAAGTTACCCGAAGAGCGGAAAAGGCAGCCCCAACAGAAACGCCGTGATTAACCCGGCGGCTAACCCGAGCATGATGGGGAACGGTAAGCCTGGGAATATGCCTTTTTTCTCCAGTGCAAAGAAAGTTATGATTGAACCTGCCAAGATGCCAATCACAGTAGTTATGGTAGGCAGTATGCTTGGCAAGAAGCTGAAGTACATCGTGCCCATCATCATCGAGTAGAACACCAAATCGCCCAGTCCCATCTGGATGTCTTTAAACGAGAAACTCAACCCCTGCAACATGTCAAGACCCGACGACTGCGCTATTTTCCCCACTGGACCCTTGTAGACGGCGATGACGTCGTAAACCGCCAGGAACACCAAGAGTACAATCGCGCTGGACAGAGGGATGAATTTAGCAAAGAAAATTCCCAGAGCTCCGCCTACGCAGATGACGGCGACGTTTCGGGGGATGCTGCCCAGCTGGAAAATGGCGAGGTCAAAGAGGATAGTTGCGGCGATGGCTATGGTGGCTATGAAGTAGTATACTCCGTCGAAGTATGGGAAAAGAGCAAGCAAGTATACTACAGATAGCAGCAGCGAAGCAGTGGTCATGGATAGCACAATTAAGCCTTTGATGATACGTTTGTTCTTTCGCTTAATCAAAAAGTAGAATACGGTGGCGGCTGCCGCGATTAACACCACAAAGTAAAGTGCGTTGCCAACGGGGACACCCGGCGAATTTCCAGTAATGGGTACTGCTTGAACGCCGCCGGTTTCCTGGGGCGCCAGCAGGTACGCGCAGCCTAAGCCGAAGATGAGGCTTGCCAGTATGGGAAGTAAATAGATTATTTCGAACTTGAACTTATCAACTTCTTTCTGCTCTGGTTTCTGCTGCTCAGTCACGCTGTTTACCCTATGTTAGTGGTGGCTACTGCCGCTTTCATGTAGCAGTCGCTGCACAATAAGGTTTGTTTTTTGTCAGTATCAAACGTTGGGAACCACATTTTTCTATAGTAGATGAGGAAGAAAACATCCTATACTCATCATCAACCAACAGACCGCCGTGCCAGATGAGTTTTACAAGCTAAGCCAGTATCATATTGCTTTCTGGTTGTGCAAGCTAACACAAGTTGTTTTTAACGGTTTTTCACGTTGGATGAGGCGGTATGTGCAGAAACTAAGCCTTTTCTAATTGCCTTCAAAACCGAGTCCACGTCCATTTCGGCTTCGACTTTGTTGTAGACACTGAACAATTCTGACACTTGGTGAGCATCGCT
>Ga0209083_1000679_pt1 | contig 47516 bp, 29 predicted proteins | sample AM7aDNAmetaG_FD_184132 | JGI IMG/M metagenome (GOLD analysis project Ga0209083, IMG submission 184132) | Freshwater microbial communities from Finland to study Microbial Dark Matter (Phase II) - AM7a DNA metaG (SPAdes) (version 3) | ecosystem: Environmental > Aquatic > Freshwater > Lake ...
TTTTAAAAACTTCCGGCGATATAGAAGAACTCCTTTCAAAAATTAACTCCAAATGGTTTGGGCTGATCCTTGATATTGGAAGTCTGAGGACGACCGACAATCCTTACAAGGAGATCGAACAGGTTGTCCCTTACGCGATCAACTGGCAAATCAAGGAAACGGTATTTATCAACAATGTTGAGACAAAAACCGATCTGAAGAAGATCGTAGCGATTTTGAAGAGTTCACGTTATCGCGGATATATTCCCATTGAAACTTTAGGCGCAGGTGACCCTAAAGAGAAGGTTGCCCGTTTCTTTAATGAAGTCAAAAATGCAGTCGAAGAGAGGCCAAAGAGTTTGGGGATATAGAAATTTAAAACATCCTGTATTTCAATTCGTTAATCAACTTATCGATGACGGTTATTTGTAAATCGGTGAATTTTATGATTTTTTCAATAGGTTCGTTTTCTTGAATCAATCACTTTGCAACTCCAATAGCCTTTTCCTGTGCAGCTTCCTCCTTTGCCGTGTCCACAAAGCAGTTCCATTCGATATCATTTGGATTGCCAAATGCCTGTCGCCAGAGGCCAGCCGCTAGCAACCAGTTGCCAGCAGCCAGCAGCAATCTTCAAATCTGCGAATAGTCGAGCGGTAGCAAGAATATCTTGTTGACAACACTTACCGTATTTGCAAATTCCGGTTTGGCTTTCAGCGTGTTCCATTCGGGGCTTTCCCCAAATTTTTTCCAGAGTGCGGTGCGTTCAGCCATATCGGTAAAACCTAGCATATAGATCAATGCCGGCATCTGTGGACCAGCAAGTATTTCCCCAAAAAAGACACATTTCAAACCCACCTTTTCAAAAATGCCCATCTCTTCAGAATTGAACATTTTGATCTTTCGTTGTGCTGCCTCTTCGTTGTTGCTTTCATAGGTCCGCAATTCGAACATTGTCCGCTCCTTTGCAGGCACCTTCAATTTTGGAATCCCGTCAAAGGCTTCCATCAAATAGGTTTCGTACCGTGTAAACGTCCCCAATTCGGCAGTGGTTTCAAAGTAACCTTTACCGGCAGCGACAAAATCTAGATCCTTCCACATATCCTTTTTAATCGCCTGATATTCAGCCATTGAAGGATATACAATCAAGAAGTATATTACTGGGGGTTCGGTGAGGCTGTATTCGCCAAAAGCACCCACTTTTACACCTTTTTTGTTCAGGTAAGGAATAAGTGCCTGTTTGTAAAAGGTTTCCACCTTGGTTTTTGCTCCCCCATTTTTAAAATGGTAAACTTTCCATTCATAAATTTCTTTCTGTGCCGGAGGGTTACCCTGTGTTTCAGAAGCTGTGACAGAAGCTGTGGCCGTAGCTGCAGCAGCAACGACTGCCGATGTTTTGATAAAATTTCGTCTTTCCATTGATAGTCTGATTGTTTGTAATTGTTAAATTATCGGACTAAGGTATTAAAAAAACAGTCAGATATAAATAAAAAAAATAGAAATAAGGGGAAATAAATAGAAATATGGAAAATAGAAATAAATGGAAATATTGTAAGTCGATGTATTTAAAACTAATCCTTTCTTCGAAATTGTGCCTTAGGCACTTAATATCGGTAGATAAATAAATATCGCAATCCATGTCGTCCCGTACGGGACGTAATCTTGTATTTTTGACCTTCTTTCTACCTATATTTAATCCTTAACAGGATTGTATTTGGCATTTTTGAACAGAATATAATTTGATCCATCTGTATATGCGGATTTTGAATTTTGGCGAATGTTTGATGAAAACAAAAAGAATAATAATCTTTCGTATTTTCGCTGGGAATTACAAAAATACTATGAATAATAAACTTCCATTCGATCAATTGGCTCAATTAATTGATGGTGAATTATATACAGATCACACAAAAAGGATAATCTATTCAACGGATGCTTCATCCTACCGGGAATTGCCACAGGCAGTTACACTTCCACGCCATAAGGAGGATGTGAAATTGATCCTTGAATTTGCCAGGGAACACAAAACCTCAGTGATTCCTCGTGGGGCAGGAACTTCTTTGGCTGGACAGGTTGTTGGTCCGGGAATCGTGGTCGATATCTCAAAATATATGGACCAGATCCTTGAATTCAACCGGAACAAACGGTGGATTGTCGTTCAACCTGGCGTAAACCTCACTGAATTAAATATTTACCTAAAGCCCTATGGATTGCAGTTCGGACCTGAAACATCCACAACCAATCGATGCCGCTTGGGCGGGATGCTTGGCAACAATTCCTGTGGTCTAAGGTCATTGATTTATGGAAGCGTACGTGAACATGTCCTTGAAGTGGAAACCCTGTTGGCCGATGGTTCGGAAGCCGTATTTGGTCCACTTACCAAAGCTGAATTCAATGCGAAATGTGATGGGTATCCCGAAAAATTGGAGACGAAAATCTATCGGCAAATAAGAGAAGTCCTTTCAGATCAAAAGACCCGCGACAAAATCACCGAAGTTTACCCGGAAGCTTCCGTTACACGCCGGAATATGGGGTATGCCGTTGATTTTTTGATGGATACCGATCCATTTACAAACAATGGGAACACCTTTAATTTCTCCAAACTTCTTGCTGGTTCGGAAGGGACTCTAGCTTTTACGACAGCCATCAAGTTAAACCTGATCCCGCTGCCTCCCAAAATCAAATGTGTGGTACCGGCCCATTTTGCATCACTTGAAGAAGCCCTTTATGCCAATATCATCGTTCTGAGGCACCACCCATCAACAATAGAACTGATGGATGATATTATTATGAATTGTACCAAAGAGAGCCTGTCGATGCGTGAAAACAGGTTCTTTATCGAGGGCGACCCTAAGGCAATCCTGATGATCGAGTTTGCCGCCGATACGCGTGAAGAGATTGAATTAGTCCATACTGCAATGGTACATGATCTTAAAGATGCTGGTTATGGTTACCACTTCCCGTTGGTTTTTGGTGACGACCAGATCAAAAAAGTGTGGGAATTGAGGACGGCTGGGTTGGGCTTGCTTTCCAATATTCCGGGCGATAAGCGAAGTACTACAGTGATTGAGGATACAGCGATTTCACCTGAGAAACTACCGGAATATATCGCTGAATTTAAAACTGTTATTGCCAAATATGGATTAAGCTGCATTTACTATGCCCATATTGCGACCGGTGAATTGCACCTGAGGCCACTTCTAAACCTTAAAGACCCTGTAGATCAAAAAGTGTATGCAGATCTTGCACAGGATGTTGCAGTTTTGGTGAAGAAATTCAGGGGGTCGTTGTCGGGTGAACATGGCGATGGACGGTTGCGCGGATCGTTTATCCCATTTATGTTTGGGGAGGAGATCTACAGTTTGTTTAAAGCGATAAAAAAGACCTGGGATCCATGGAACGTATTAAATCCCGGCAAAATTACAGATGTGCCGCCCATCACCCAAAATCTCAGGTACGAGCTTTCGAACCGCTACCCTGAAATTTCGACAACAACGGATTTCTCATCAACCCATGGATATCTTCGTGCTATTGAGATGTGCAACGGCTCAGGTGATTGCCGAAAATCTGAAATTGTTGGTGGGACTATGTGCCCAACCTATATGGCAACGCGTGATGAAGACAAAACCACACGTGCCAGGGCCAATATGCTCCGTGAATTTATGCACCGGAGAGAAAATGACAACTCACTGTTTCACAAGGAAGTATATAAAGTCCTTGATCTCTGCCTGTCGTGCAAAGGGTGCAAAGGCGAATGTCCGTCGAACGTGGATATGGCCAAGATCAAAGCTGAATTTTTGCAGCAATATTACGACGAAAATGGGATACCTTTCAGGTCAAGGCTGATTGCCTATTTGCCAAGATTGGGAAAATTGGCTATGGCTTTTCGTCCGATTACCAATTACTTCCTTAATCAACCACGGATAAACAAGTTAATAGGTTTTCATCCCAACAGGAAAATACCAGGGTATTCAGCCCAAAGTCTAAGAAATTGGGATGCAAAACACAAAAGCAAACCTGGAAGAAATGGGAAAGTTTACCTTTTTGCCGATGAATTTACCAACTTCCAGGAATCGGAAATCGGGATCAAAGCTATCCTTCTTTTGAACAAGCTGGGATATGAAGTGATCATTCCTAAGCATCGTGAAAGTAGCAGGACCTATCTTTCCAAAGGGCTTGTACGCGAAGCAAAGAAAATTGCCATTTCCAATGTTCTTATACTTAAAGATATAATATCTTCAGAAACCCCTTTGATCGGTATTGAACCTTCAACGATCCTTACCTTCCGGGACGAATATCCCGAATTGGTGGATGCCTCCTTGCGGGTTGAAGCAATTGAACTTGGTAAAAACGCCCTTTTGTTCGATGAGTTTTTTGTCCGCGAAATGGAGAAAGGGAAGATCTCCGCATCGCAGTTTACCGATAAGAAAAGGGAGATCAAATTGCATGCCCACTGCCAGCAAAAAGCGGTAGCTTCATCCCTTTCCACACGCAGGATGTTGACATTGCCTGAAAATTATACTGTTCAGGAATTGAAAACCGGATGTTGCGGAATGGCTGGGTCGTTTGGGTACGAAAAGGAGCATTATGAACTTTCGATGCAGATAGGTGAAATGGTGCTATTTCCAGAAGTCCGCAAAAGTGCCGTTTCAACAATAATTACAGCTCCTGGAACAAGTTGCAGGCACCATATCAAAGACGGGACAGGTAAATCGGCTGTTCATCCGATTGAGGTGATGTACGAGGCGGTTATTTAAATTTCAGCTTTCGTGGATCTTGTCGGTTATCAAATAATCTTAGGACATCAATGGATTCAAGATTTTCCAGAAAGTACAAGGAATTGTGTTTAGTCAGAAGACATCGTCTAACCTTTTTGTTTTTTTTTGCCAATGGAAACTGCTTCGGATTCCTTAAAATCAGTTCTATTGATCTATCCGTCGTTTCAATAAAACTTTGAACGACTTTGTCGTTCCAGTTTATTTGAAGATAATCAAGAATGGAAATAAAATCTTTCTTCGATAATGGCGACCAAATTATCTTTTTATACATTTGAGTATTTCTTCCGGATTTCAACCATAACCTCGTCATGTGGAATACCTTTACCCGAATCAATTTCATTGATAGCATCCAATATTCCCTGCCACTGTTCATCGGTCAATTTACCCGTATCATTTCCTCTATTCTGATCATTTATGAAATTTGATAAAACTCCATAAAGCTCCTCTAACCGATTCTTTTCCAAAGAATCAATTTGTCGAAATATTTTCAGCTTTAAATCGGATACTGTCATCTTTTTTTTTCAAAATTACAAAAAATACAATTATGAATTTTTCCCACAATGCTTTTGAATCAGCTCCAACAACAACAATTTGTTGATCGGTTTTGAAATATAATCATCACATCCGGCGGCCAATGCTTTTTCCTCGTCGCCTGACAACCCAAAAGCTGTTTGCGCTATAATGACGACTTCCTTGTTAAATTGCCTGATTTGCCTTGTTGCTTCATATCCTCCCATTTCGGGCATTTGAATATCCATCAGGATCAGATCAAGATCGGGGTTTTGCCTACAGGCTTCTATGGCTTCCTGACCGGTCCGAACCTTAATAATCTGCTGTGATAACTTGCCGACTATAATGTTGATAAGCAATCCTGAGGTGATATCATCTTCTGCAATCAGGATTTTTAATCCTGGACTATTTTTAATCAGCTGTTTTTCAATTTCCCTATAAGTAACAGCACCTATGATTAACGGCTTTACTCTGGGTTGGATACGGTATGGCATGGTGAAATAAAATGTTGAACCTCTACCCTCTTCACTTTCAACTCCTATTCGGCCACCCAGCATTTCAACATATGATTTGGTGATGGCAAGTCCAAGTCCTGCTCCCTGCATGGCCTTCTTGTCTTCGATATCGGCTTGTATAAACCTTTCAAAAATAGCCTCCTGGCGGTCTTTTGGAATGCCCATACCTGTGTCTTTCACATAAAATTGTAGAGACGCACGGCCGTGCGTCTCTACATGGCCGTGCGTCTCTACATGGCCGTGCGTCTCTACATGGCCGTGCGTCTCTACATGGCCGTGCGTCTCTACAACATCATAACCTATTTCAATTGAACCTTTATCAGTGTATTTTATTGCGTTCTTAACAAGGTTCATTAAAATGGCATAAAGCTTTTCGCTATCCGTTTCAATCACAGCTTCATTCGAAGGGAGGGTGTTTTTAAGGTGCAACTTCATCCCTTTGGCCTCGACCTCAGGTTTGAAGAAAGTATAAATGTATTCGGTTTGTTCGTTGATATTCGAATTCTTCAAATTCAATTTCATCACGCCTGCCTCTATTTTCGAAATATCGACTATGTCATTGATAATGTTAAGCATACGGGCACCGCTCTTTTCGATGATCCGGATATATTCTTGTTGCTCTGCGCCGGTAAGGCCCGGTTCTTTCAACAACTCCGCAAAACCGAGGATCCCGTTCATGGGTGTCCTGATTTCGTGGCTCATGTTGGCAAGGAAGGCGGATTTCAACCGGTCACTCTCTTCTGCTTGTTCCTTCGCTTTGATGAGCTCCATGGTCAACTTCTTACTTTCTGTAATATCCGTTTTAATCCCTAAAAAGTTCGTTATTTCACCCTTTTCAGAAAATAGGGGGGCAATACTTGCAGATTCCCAATACAATTCGCCATTTTTCTTCTTGTTGTGGAATTCGCCGAACCATTCCTTTCCAGAAAGGATCGTCTCCCATAAAAAGGCATAATCTTCATTGGATTTTTCACCGGAACCGAATATCCTGGGATTTTGTCCAATTAACTCTTCTGAACTATATCCCGTCAATTTCAAAGTGGCGGTATTCACGTATTCCATTTGCCCGTTGATATCGGTTATAATCACAGAGTTTGGACTTTGATCTACTGCCCTCGACAGTTTACGCAGTTCGGTTTCCGCATCATGCCTTGCCTTGTGTTCAAGCAATTCATTGTAGGCTCTGGAAATTGCAGGGATCAACCGTTCCATCTTGTGCTTAAGCACATAATCTGTAGCACCGTTCAACAACGACTCAATTGCAGCATCTTCACCCATCGTCCCACTGACAAAAACAAAAGGAATTTGTGGATAATGGGTTTTAGCCAACAATAGGGCCTCCGTTCCACTATAATCGGGTAAGTAATAATCGGACAGGATAATATCGATTTTCTCAGTTTTGAGGATCTCAATGTAATCTTTTTCATTATCCACAAAAAAATATTCAAACTTTATATTGGCTTTTTTCAATGCTGCCTGTACCAAATGAGCGTCTGATGGATTGTCTTCAAGATGAAGCAACTTAATCTCACTTTCCATATATTTGTATAATTTATTCGGGAATTTCATTCACCACGACCCAGTATTGGCCCAATTCCTTTACGACCAACATAAAATCATTGATATTTACCGGTTTAACAACAAATGAATTGGCCCCATTGTTGTAACATTCCGTCAGATCGTGGCTATCGCGCGATGAGGTCAACATAATAATCGGAACCTTGTTGAAATTTGGATCAGCCCGGATCACCTTTAATACTTCAATTCCATCCATAAAAGGCATTTTTATATCGAGCAAAATAAAGATAGGTATATCACTCTGATCATCAATGTACTTATTCCTTTTGTATAAGTAATCGATCGCATCTTCACCGTCTTCTGCAACGACAATCTCATTCCCAAAACGGGAATTTTGAAGCGAGGCTTTAATCAATGTCACATCATTTGCACTGTCATCGATGAGAAGAATTTTCTTAATGTTTGATTTCATATTTCTGGTTTATAAGATATTAACTGATCAGGCAGAGAAAAATAAAAAGTTGCACCCTTTTCAATTTCACCTTCTGCCCAGCAACGGCCTCCATGGCGGGCTATAATCCGATGGATATTGGCCAATCCGATGCCAATTCCTTCAAAATCGCGGGGTTTATGAAGCCTTTGAAATACATTGAACAATTTACTGGAATATTTCATGTTAAACCCTGCTCCATTGTCCTTTATATAAAATATTGTTTCATCGTTTTCTTTAAAACTACCAAACTCTATCGTTGCTTTTTCTTTTTTACCTGTGTATTTTATTGCATTTGAAATCAGGTTTATCCAAACCTGGCTAAGGAGTTGATGGTCAGCCCAGGAATCGGGAAGATCGTTTATCAATATTTTGATATCCCGGCTTGTAATTTCAGGTTGATAAAGCTCCAATGCTTTGTTTATCAATTGAATTGTATTTATTTTTACATTATGGAGTTCCGAACGGTTCAATCGTGAAAAAGAGAGGAGGGCATCGATCAGTTTACCCATCTCATCCGAAGATTTAACAACTATGTCAAGGTAACCAAGTTCTGCTTTCGTTAATTCAGTCACTTTGCTTTCAAGGAAAAGGCCAATAAACCCACTGATATGGCGCAATGGAGCCCTCAGGTCGTGCGAAACCGAATACGAAAAAGCCTCAAGTTCCTTGTTGGCAGACTCAAGCTTTTCAGTGCGTTCGATAACCCGAAGTTCCAATGACTGGTTCAGTTTTATGATCTCCTCCTCTGCCCTTTTTCGGTCTGTGATATCCACAAAAGTTGCCAGGAAGTTATCGTTGATGGCAGTTCCTGAAATAAAGATTTCACGAATACTTTCATCTTTGCAGGTCATATGATAAACATCGGATTTGATATCAGAATTTGTAACTACTGCATGATTTAAAGTAGAATCCCAACTTTTAATAACCTGTTTCCGGTATTCAGCATCAGGGTAAGCCTTCTCCCACCATTCTGATAATGAGGGTATTTCTCTTTCACTGAAGCCAAAATCAGATATAAAACGTTTGTTCCTGTATGTTATCATTCCATTTTTATCAACATAGCACACAGGCAAAGGATTGCTTTCCATCAAACGGCGAAATTTGGCTTCGCTTTCGAGCAAGGTCTGTTCTACTTTTTTGCGCTCATTGATCTCATCCATTAATGACTTATTGGCAACCATCAACTCCTCTGTTCGTTCTTTTACCCGATGTTCAACTTCATCATAGGCTTTTCTCAATTCAGCTTGTGTGTAAATCAATTTATCTTTCTCCTTTCGCAATTCCTCGTTTACCCTCCTTAGTTGATTGGGACTGGGTATTGATAGCAACCTTGGAAGAACAGGCCAGACAACGACTGCTGTTGCCACAGAAACCATAGCACAAATCGCATCAACTGTTGCCTGCCACCAGTTGACTTCCCACCAAAGGCCGATTACATGGATAATATGTGTAGTCCCACATGCCAGAATGAACAGTCCGAAAAGAAAGATGATCCAGGTAAATGGCATATCCTTTCGTTTACGGACGAAAATGATCAGGAAAAATGGGATAGAGGCATAGGATATGGCGATCAAGGCATTGGAAATGGCCATGACCATCATTAAAAGAGGTGTCATAGACCCAGGATTTGCACCCAAAATTTCCATTTTGCCTGGCATAAAGACCATTGGTCCAATGATCAGAAGGGCCAATGCAACTGCCGGGGCTATAATACGGGGAATAAGTGCCACTGCCTGAGCGACAAGAGATTTTTTATGTGAAAACGATTGGACTTTGTATGCCCTTAACCGAAGACTGTTTGTAACGACAAATATGGAGCTGAAAGCCATCGCCCCGGCAGCAAACATCGGGCTCAACAAACCATATGCAGCAATAGGGATCAATGCCACATTATAAAACAAGGCCCAAATCAGGTTTTGAACAATCGTTTGGGAGGTACCCCTGGATAAGGAAATTGCACGACCTACCCCGGAAACATCTCCACCAATCAGTGTTATTCCAGCGGCTGCAATTGCAATATCTGTGCCGGTACCAATTGCAATTCCCACATCTGCCTGGGCAAGGGCAGGTGCATCATTGATCCCATCACCGACCATGGCTACAATGGGACTTTCATAATTTCCCAAAGAATTGGACGATTGAAGTTCTTTGATCGCACTTGCTTTATCACTAGGGAGAACTTCTGCCATGACACGTTCGATGCCAACCTGCCGTGCTATGGCATCGGCGGTACTTTGATTGTCGCCTGTGATCATGACCACGTCCAAACCAAGTTGGTGCAAATCACTGATGGCTTCCATAGTCCCTGGCTTAACAGTATCGGCGAGACTCAGGATTCCAACCGGAATGGCTGGGTCATTTTCATCAATTGGCTTTATTGAGACAATCAGTGCTGTTTTTCCCTGGGTTTGAAGATTCAAAACCTTCATTTGCATAGAGGTGGTTTCGATGCCTTCATTCTGCATCATCCTCAGGTTCCCGATAAGGACAATTTTGTCTTCAACAATAGCCCGGATTCCAAAACCGCCAAAAGAACGAAATTGCTTCGGCTCGGACAGAAGGATTCCCCTTTCAACAGCTGATTTTACAATTGCCTGTCCCAAAGGATGTTCTGAACCCCGTTCAGCACTTGCGGCTAAAAAGAGTACCTGTTCTTCATCCAAAATACCAAGCGTTTCGATATCTGTAACATCTGGCTTTCCAGTGGTAATTGTGCCTGTCTTGTCAAAAACGACAATATTGACTTTCCCGGCACGCTCCAGAATTTCACTGTTCTTAAATAAAATCCCGTTTTCAGCTCCTTTGGATGTCCCAACAATGATTGCCGTTGGTGTTGCCAATCCAATGGCACAGGGGCAAGCAATTACAAGTACTGCAATTGCATTGATCATGGCCCCGGTCCATGCGATCTGAGCCACGTAAATCCAACCCAAAAAAGTAAAAAGTGCAATCCCAATGATAATAGGGACAAAGTATTTCCCAATCTGGTCAGTGAGCTGCTGAATTGGTGCCTTGCTTCCCTGAGCTTCCCGAACAAGCCGTAGGATCTGCGCCAGGGCTGTATCTTTCCCGATCTTTGTGGCTTCAAACCTGATCATGCCTTCACGGTTGATTGACGCCCCAATCACTTCATCCCCCGGGCCTTTGCTAACCGGCATCGATTCGCCTGTGAGCATTGACTCTTCAAAAGCGGAACGACCTTCGCAAATAATGCCATCGACCGGAACTCTTTCACCAGGACGCACAACAATTGTATCACCAATAATAACCTGATCTATTGGTAGTTCACTTTCAATTCCATCGCGGAAAACTGAGGCGGTTTTTGACCGTAAACCTGCCAATGCCCTGAGCGATTCGGACGTTTTGCCCTTTGCACCTGCCTCCAGATATTTGCCGAGCCTGATCAGTGTGATGATGGCGGCTCCGGTTTCAAAATAAACATTGGGATCGCTGATCACGCCAATTGTGACCAAAAGACTGGAGAAATAGGCAAATGAAGAACCCATCACGATCAGTACATCCATATTGGCACTTCCATACCGAAGGCTTTTGTAAGCACCAAAATAAAACTGACCTCCTACAACAAACTGAACAATCGTAGCTGCAAAAAGCATCACAAACTGATCGTATTCAAATCCAACCAAACGGAAATCGCGCATCATACTGAATACGATGAGCGGAATTGTGAAAACCAGGCCGATGATCAATAACCTCTTTTGCCTTTTCATTTCAGAAGCCTGAAAATCCGATTCCACATCTTCGATTTCTTCTGAACCGCACACCTGAATAATGTCAAATCCAGCTTTACGAACTACTCCTGCAAGTTCAGCCACACTGGTCATTCCGGGAATGTATTCCAAACTCAACCTTTCGTTTCCAAAACAGACAGACGCGTTAAGCACACCATTTTGTTTATTTAGTATTTTTTCCAATGTTAATGCATCTGTATTGTCCTGCAGACCGGTTACAGGCAAATCGAGTTTACCGGTAGCTATCCCATATCCAACCCTATTCACTGCTGCAACAATCTCTTTTTCGCTCAACAACAAAGGATCAAAACGTACTGTAAGCCTTTCGGTCGCAAATTCAACATTGGCATCAATAACTCCCTTCAGTTTCTTGACATTCGATCCGATAGCAGATGCACAATTCGTACAGGTTAAACCTGTTACAGGCATTGTGATAATCTTTGGTACGCTCATTTTATTCCATTTTAAATGATTCCCGGTTTCATTTTACCGGGAAAACAGAGAAATAATTAGCCTAAAGGCCATTACCAAAAATAAGAAAAAATTATTCGTGTTTCACTTGGTAATTTGTAAATAATCTATAACTTTGCATTTCAAAGTACTTTTATATGAAAAAGCAAAATCAGTATCTGGAAAGCATTCACGAGATCAGGTCGATGATGGAACGGTCATCAAAATTTATGTCATTAAGTGGATTGTCGGGAATCGGAGCAGGAATAGCTGCATTGATCAGCGGGACCATTGCTGCTATTTATTTGGGCTATATCAATGTACTTGATAAAGAGCAAGGTGGTATTGAGGCTCAAACAGTATCCGACGAAAAGATCTGTTTTTTTCTGCTCCTTGGTGCTGCAACAATCCTGGTAGCAGTATTACTTGCTTTTGTATTTACACGCAGAAATGCCAAAAAGAAAAACCTGCCAGTTTGGGACAAGACCGCAAAGCTTGTGACAGTGTCTATGCTGATCCCTTTGATAACAGGTGGATTGTTCATACTGGCACTTGTGTTCAAATTTAGACTATACGGTTTGGTTGCCCCTTCGACCCTTATCTTTTATGGACTTGCACTTGTTAATGCAGGGAAATACACTGTCAGTTATACACATTGGCTTGGCCTTGGCGAAATTGCAGTTGGCCTGGCAGCTTTGGTGTTTTATGGTTTTGGATTGATTTTCTGGATGTTGGGATTTGGGATTTTCCACCTGGTTTATGGAACGGTACTGTATTTTAAATTTGAACGTAAAAATCAGTAATTTAAGTACTTGATGAAGAATATCATAGCCAATCTGAATAAAGCATTTGATAACCGGGTCAGGTTGGGAATCATGTCGATCCTGATGGTTAACGACGATGTGGATTTTAACGCGCTCAAAGAGATGCTGAACCTTACGGACGGCAATCTGGCGAGCCACCTTAAGGCACTTGAGGCAACCGGCTATGTTGTTATGCGAAAGGAGTTTGTGGGCCGTAAACCAAGGACCAGTTATTCAGCGACTGCTTCAGGTAAGATTGCTTTTAAAACTCATCTGGATGCACTAGAAAAACTTATCAATGGAGGTTGATCATTTTTTTTGTAAATTCACTTTGATTTACAAAGTACTTTTTAATATAAATCAATAATAATAACCTATTAGTCATTTATTTAATTATTAATCAGTATGATAACAGAATTATTCACATTGTGCTTTGACAAGAGTTTGCGGAAAACCCTTTTTCGTTTTGCGATTGCTGGATTTTTAATCCTGCTTATGACGATCGTGGTTTCAATCTTTTTACTGGCTAAGTTTTTGGAAATGATATAACTTTAAAAATCAATTAATTATGAAATTCAGGAATTGGTACTATCTTTTGACTGTTTTAAGCTTTACAGCACTCTTTTACAAGCAGGAAGCCGGGATCAATGTATTTCTATTTGCAGGACTGCTTCTTACCCTTTCGGGATTGATGAACACAACAAACTGGAAAAAAAAGGAATGGCTGACCATTGCTTCAGGAACTTTATTTTCATCCGTCTTCGTTGCCATCTATGCCAACAGCCTTACCATCATGATGAGCCTTATCTCCATATTGATTTTGGTGATCCTTCAAAGGTCCAAAAACACATCATACGGGGTTGCCCTTGGGAGTGGAATGATTTCAGTGTTTGGATCATTGGTATTTATGGTGCTCGGAATAAACTATGCACAAAAGTTAAAACAAGCCCGGAAAACACAAATTCTTAAGAAGACAAACAGGCGGGGGCCAGTTTTTGTGGTTGTGATTGTTTCGTTTCTCTTCCTTTCGCTTTATCGTGAGGTCAACCCGATTTTCGATGCATATTTCGCTTCCCTGTTGGGGAACATCGAATGGGGTTGGATTTTCTTCACATTGTTTGGATCGGTTATTTTGTATTCTTTTTTCTTCCCCCCCAGGATATTAATGAAATTGCTTAAAATTGAGGACAGTTATGGAAAAACGCTGGGCGATAACCATCCCAAACCTAAGTACTCCTTCATTATCAACTTGTTTGCAAATTTTGAAAACGAGCGGTATTCAGCCTTCATGATGTTCGGCATCCTGAACCTGTTGTTGCTTTTTCTCAACATTACCGATTTCAACTACCTTTTCCTGAAAGGGGAATTGCCAAAAGGGATCACCTATTCCGACTATGTACATTCGGGGGTTGGTGCCGTTATTGTGTCGATCATCCTGGCGATTGCGTTGATCATCTATTATTTCAGGGGACAGATGAATTTTGATCCCCAATCGAAAAATATCAAAACACTTGTCTTTATCTGGATTGCCCAGAATATGTTTTTAATCCTTATGGCCACTTTTAAAAACCAACTCTATATAGATGCTTACTCCCTGACATTCTTAAGGATAGGTGTTTATTACTATCTCGGTTTTTCAACCCTTGGATTGCTGCTGACACTTTACAAAATTTATTGCAAAAAAGATACATGGTTCCTTTTCAGGAGCAATTCATTTGGATTTTACATACTACTTGTGCTCTCGTGTGCCATAAACTGGAGTGCAATTGTTACCAATTACAACCTGAAAAACAACAAAGAGGTCGATTTAGATTATATCGCAAATGTAGGTTTTGAAAATTACCCATTGTTGTGGGAAAGAGAGTATTTTGAGTCTAAAAGACATGAAACATTTGAACTCCGGCTGACCTCAAAACCTGAATTTTATGATCTTCCCAACGCCATTGGTTCGTTTCTTGAAGAATATGAAAGATCAGGAATGGTTTCCTATTCGTATGAAAAGGAAAAAACATATCAGTATTTTGTGCAACTTGCGGTATCGGGGAAATTGAAACCGTGCACAAAAGAAGAAGAACCGAAAGAATAGAAATAGATGGAAATAAGTAGAAATAGATTGAAATATTGGATTTGGTTGAAATACTGGAAATTGTTGAAATAGGAAATATAATTGAAATAAGAAATATAATTGAAATAAGAGAAATATGGGGAATATAGGTAATGTACAACTATATAGACAGTTGGCTCTGGTCACAATTTTTTCGGTGGCGATGGGGATGTTGGAAAGTTCTGTGGTGATCTATCTTAGGGAACTGTACTATCCTGAAGGATTTCAGTTCCCGGTAAGGGCAACATCCTATACAGTGGCAGTTACGGAACTGATGCGCGAACTGGCCACAATTGTTATGTTGTTGTCAGTCGGAATGATAGCAGGGAAAAACAAGCAGGAGCGTTTTGCCTGGTTTATTTACAGCTTTGCAATATGGGATATCTTTTATTATCTTTTTCTCTTCCTGATCATCGGCTGGCCTATGAGCCTGATGGATTGGGACATCCTATTCCTTTTGCCGATGATTTGGACAGGACCTGTGTGGGCGCCTTTGTTGTTGTCAACCTTAATGATTGTACTCGCAATTTGCATTTTGTATTTTTCAACATTGGACAAGGACACGCACTTAAAATTACAGGAGTGGGCCTTGTTGATTTCCGGCTCCATTGTTGTGATCGTTGCCTTCTGCAAGGACTTTTATCTCCGTATGACAACACTTTACCCCACAATTCCGGCATCAAAACTCTTTTTCTCAAAGCAAACCGGAGAATATGCGGCAAAATATGTCCCTCAACATTTTGATGTTGTCCTCTTTTTGGTGGGTTCAATGCTTATCCTTATCGGGATCGGCATGTATGCCTATCGAAATTGGAAAGAATTGAAAATCAATATTCAAGTGTTGCGGCATGAATAATGATGATCTTCTTCAAACTCCGCCCACCTTTTGGTACAAACTTTATGGCATTGGAGAACAATAGCACCTGATCAATAAAAAATCTCCCTCCGAACAAAGGAAGGGAGACTAATATCGGACATTTTATGGATTACTAAGTTTTATTCAGGATATTCTTATAAACCACAGGTGGATGTGTCAATGCATTGTAAATAAGATAAATACCAGCAAGGATAAAGGGTACGCTCAGCCACTGTCCCATATTTAGGGTCATGCCAGATTCAAACGCTTCCTGGTTCTCCTTGATAAATTCGATCAGGAATCGGGTAAAAAAGATACCGATAAAGAAAACCCCTGAAAGGAAACCTGTCCTGTCCTTCAAATCTTTCTTCTTAAAGTAGAAATACATCAACAAGGCAAAGGTTATCAGATAACAAATGGCCTCATAGATGTGGGTGGGATGTTTGGGTATCGTTTCGTGGTTCCGTTCGTAGATAAACCCCCATGGCAAATTTGTGGCCACACCATAAATCTCGGAATTCATCAGATTTCCAGTACGGATCATGGCACCAACCAAAGCTGTGGGAACAACCAAACGATCGAGTGTCCACAACAATGGGCGTTTGGTTACCCTGACTGAGAACAACCACAAAGCCAAAAGAATGCCAAAGGCACCACCATGGCTTGCAAGTCCTTGAAAACCAACAAATTTATAGCCATCCACCCCTTTTGCAATTGGAAGGAAAATTTCAGTAAGGTGTTGTGAATAGTATTCCCATCCATAAAAGAATACATGCCCCAAACGTGCACCAACAATTGTGGCAATGATCACATAAACAAATAATTTCTCACCCCAAACAGGATCAGACCCTTCAAAATTCAACATTTTTGTGATGATCGTTAATCCCAAAAGAAAACCCACGGCAAACATCATCCCATACCAACGGATGGAAATCGGGCCAAGGTTAAAAATCTCGGGACTAACATTCCAATGGATCGCTAAAAGTGTGTGCATATGATCGTTTATTAATTGCAACTTGCGACTGGCGGCTGGCAACTGGCTAACTGCACGAGCTTACAAGATGAGCATTTTTCAAATATTTCTTTTATTTCAATTTATTTCTTTTTGCTACTGGCAATTGGTGGCTAGCGACTGGCGGCTGGCGAACCGGGCCAAAGATAACAATTCCAAATTATTAAGACGTGCCGTAGGCACATAATATAGGTAGAAATTTGATATCCGCCTATTTATCCCGTCCCGTACGGGACGAAACTTTGAACATCAATCAGCTTTCTACCAATATTAAATCCTTAACGGGATTATAAAAATTAAATTAAAAACCGTTCTTATACCAGGCCGTGACCGTGGCAATTTTTGAATTTTTTACCGCTTCCGCATGGGCATGGCTCATTACGGCCAACTTTTGGTGTGACCCGAACCTGCTGGTGTTGTACCGGCTTCTCTTCACCCTTTTCAGGAACTTTACCTCCTGATGAAACATCACTTTTCTCCTCGCGGAGTTGTGAACGATCTGTATGACGGCGTGCAACCGGAGCTTCACGGACCTGTTCGGGGTCACTGATTGGGATCTGTCCTTTCATCAGGGTCGAAACCACGCCTTTATTGATCCGTTCCATCATTGCCTTGAACAGGTTGAACGATTCGAGCTTGTAGATCAGCAACGGATCTTTCTGCTCGTAGGAAGCATTTTGAACCGAAGTACGGAGTTCGTCCAGTTCCCGGAGGTTTTCCTTCCAATGTTCGTCAATGGTTGCCAGGATGACCTGTTTTTCGTACGATTTCACAAGGTCCTGACCTGAAGTCTTGTAAGCCTTTTCAAGATTGGTAACGATCTGGAACAACCGTAAGCCATCCGTAATTGGGACTACTATATTGTTATAAATGTGTGCTTTGGTCTCATAAACATTTTTGATCACCGGCCAGGCCTGTTTTGAAATGGACTGAGCCCTTCGTGTGAAATTTGCGATTGCAGCATGATAAACCTTATCGCTTGTCTCAGAAGGTTTCAAATCAACGAAATCATTTTCTGAAACCGGCACATCAAGCGACAACGAACGGATCAGGTCGAGCCTGAAATCTTCATAACCATCCTTTCCGTTTGACTGATGTTCGGAGGTGATCAATTCGCTCATATCGAAGATCATGTTGAGGATGTCCACATCGATCCTTTCCCCGAAAAGTGCATGGCGCCGTTTTTTATAAATAACCTCGCGCTGGGAGTTCATCACATCATCGTATTCGAGCAAACGTTTACGGATGCCGAAGTTGTTCTCTTCTACTTTCTTTTGGGCCCGTTCGATCGACTTGGAGATCATAGAGTGCTGGATCACTTCGCCATCCTTCAAACCAAGCTTATCCATTATACTTACGATCCGGTCGGAGGAGAAAAGGCGCATCAGGTCATCTTCCAAAGAAACAAAGAATTGCGAATATCCGGGGTCACCTTGACGACCAGACCGTCCACGCAACTGACGGTCAACACGTCGTGATTCGTGACGTTCGGTACCAATAATTGCCAAACCACCCAGTTCACGGGTTTCAGGAGTCAGTTTGATGTCAGTACCACGACCTGCCATGTTGGTGGCGATGGTAACCATGCCCAACTTACCAGCTTCGGCCACAATATCGGCTTCCTGCTGGTGACGTTTGGCATTCAAAACCTGATGTTTGATCCCCCTCATCTGCAACATACGGCTCAACAATTCGGATATTTCCACGGAAGTGGTACCCACCAACATCGGTTGACCCTTTTTATTTAGCTTTACAATCTCCTCAATGATTGCGTTGTATTTCTCTTTTTTTGTTTTGTAAACCAAATCCTCCTGATCCTTCCTGATCACAGGTACATTGGTAGGAATAACAACGACCTCAAGTTTGTAAATATCCCAAAGCTCACCAGCTTCTGTTTCGGCTGTACCAGTCATCCCCGCAAGTTTATGGTACATCCTGAAAAAGTTCTGCAGGGTGATCGTCGCAAAAGTCTGAGTCGCATCTTCAACTTTTACCCGCTCCTTGGCTTCAATGGCCTGGTGCAACCCGTCAGAATAACGGCGCCCTTCCATAATACGGCCAGTCTGTTCATCTACAATCTTGACTTTGCCTTCAATAAGTACATATTCGATGTCTTTTTCAAACATTGTATATGCCTTTAACAACTGATTTACAGTATGTACCCGCTCCGATTTGATCGCAAAATTCTGAAGCAGGATATCCTTTTTATCAAGTTGCTCAGCTTCTGATAGTTTTTTATTATTCTGGATATCAGCAATTTCAGCTCCTACATCAGGAAGTACAAAGAACCCGCCATCTTCATTGTCTTTCGAGAGGATTTCGATTCCATTATCAGTCAGTTCGATAGAGTTCAATTTTTCCTCAATGACAAAGAAAAGTGGATCGGTTGCGATGTACATGTTCTTGTTGTTGTCGGCCATGTAGAAGTTCTCAACCTTGAGCATTTTCGCTTTATTCCCTTCCTCGCTCAAAAACCGGATCAATGACTTGTGCTTCGGAAGCCCTTTGTAGGCACGGAAAAGCGCAAGCGCACCTTCGTCCGATTCCTTACTATTCGAAGAACCTATTTTCTTCTTGGCCTCAACAAGGTATTGGTTGACAAGTTCACGCTGGGATTTTACCAACCGTTCAACAGAACCCTTGAATTCATCAAACAGTTGATTTTCACCTTTGGGGACGGGACCTGAAATGATCAATGGGGTTCGGGCATCGTCAATCAAAACCGAGTCCACCTCATCAACAATGGCATAATGGTGTTTGCGTTGTACCAGGTCCGAGGGATTGACAGCCATGTTATCGCGCAGGTAGTCGAAACCAAATTCGTTGTTGGTACCGAATGTAATATCGGCATCATAAGCTTTCCTTCTTTCGGGCGAGTTGGGCTGGTGCTTGTCGATACAATCGACCGATATCCCATGGAACTGGTAAATAGGTCCCATCCATTCGGAGTCACGTTTGGCCAGATAGTCGTTCACAGTTACCACATGCACACCACGGCCTGCCAAAGCATTCAGAAACACAGGAAGCGTTGCCACAAGCGTTTTCCCTTCGCCGGTGCCCATTTCCGAAATTTTCCCGCTATGAAGGACAATCCCCCCAATAAGCTGGACATCATAATGTAACATGTTCCATTTCTGCAACGTGCCACCTGCTATCCACTCATTTTTATAAATGGCTTTGTCACCACTGATTTCGACAAAATCTTTGGTCACCGACAGGTCCCGGTCAAAATCGGAAGCTGTTACCTCAATAGTCTCATTTGCCATAAACCGGCGCGCAGTGTCCTTAACAATTGCAAACGCTATTGGAAGGACTTCATTGAGTACCTCTTCGATCTTTTTAAGGATCAGCTCTTCGAGTTTGTCAACTTTGTCGTATATTTTTTCCCCTTCTTCGAGCGGAAGCGTCCCACTTTCGGCCTGTTCTTTCAAAGATTCTATTTCATCTTCCTCTGCTTTTATGTAATCCCTGATCTTTTTCCGAATAAGCTCCGACTCTGTCCTTAACTCATCGTTGGTTAAACCTGGCATTCGAAGATATTCCTGTTTAATCTGCTGTAATACAGGCATTACCTCTTTAATATCTTTTTGCGATTTATTCCCAAAAAAACTTGAAAGTACTTTATTTAAGAATGACATTACTTTTCTATTCAATAATTAATAGCTCCAATACATTTTGCCACAAATGTAACTCAAAAGTTTTTAGTATTGAAGCAGGTATTTAAAATAATCAAAGCAGGCCTGTAGCCTGCTCTGAAAGTTAAACAAATATGTATTACGGGAGCAACAATATTTACGCGATACCTGCAAATGGATCGACAAAAACACGTGCTTTCATTTCCCGGTCCATCATCAGCAATCCCTGACCTTCGCCTTTGATCAATTTCAGATTGTTAAGGATTTGCTCAACATTGGCTTCCTCCTCTACCTGTTCATCGATAAACCATTGCAGAAAGCTCTTAGTGGCATGGTCACTTTCCTGAATAGCAATATCCATCAACCTGTTGATCAGGCCTGTAACCAATTGTTCATGTTTTAAAGTCTCTTCATAAACATCAACAACCCCGGTATAATCGACCTGAACTTCCTGGATTGGAGCTAATTTTACCCTGCCCCCACGACCGTTCACATAATCAAAAAACCGGGTGGAATGTGCAAGCTCCTCCTGATATTGAACACGCATCCAGTTGGCAAAACCTGCCATACCAATCGACTGAAAATATGCAGACATGGAGAGATAGAGGTATGCCGAATGAAATTCAGCATTGATCTGCTCATTTAAAGCAATTTCCATTTTATTCTTAATCATATCGTATTTTTTTATTGAACAATTAATTTCCCATCCGACTGTTTAACAGTTTAATCAGTTCATCCATGAACTGTTCCGTTGTCAGATAATTTTCTGGTTTTAGATTTTCGCCATAAATTGACAGGGCAAGGTCCTTTGTCATTTTGCCCGATTCGACCGTATCGATGCAAACTTTCTCAACAAGGTGCGAGAAATCGATCAATGGCTGGTTTTTATCCAATTTCCCACGGAAAGCAAGGCCGCGTGTCCAAGCAAAGATTGAAGCGATCGGGTTTGTTGATGTTGGCCTGCCTTTCTGGTACTCCCTGTAATGACGGGTCACCGTTCCATGTGCTGCCTCTGCTTCAATGGTTCCACCGTCAGGTGTCATTAAAACAGAAGTCATCAATCCAAGTGAACCAAATCCCTGAGCCACTGTATCCGACTGTACATCACCATCATAGTTCTTGCATGCCCAGATAAAGTTACCGTTCCATTTGAGTGCAGAAGCTACCATATCGTCAATCAGGCGATGTTCGTAGATTATACCGGCCTCTTTGAATTGCTCTTTGTAAACAGTCACAAATATTTCTTCAAAAATATCTTTAAAGAAGCCATCATATTTTTTTAGGATCGTGTTTTTAGTTGAAAGGTAAAGTGGCCATTTTTTTTCAAGGGCCATCTTGAAGCAGCTATGGGCAAAACCTCTGATCGATTCTTCAGTATTGTACATGGTCATCGCCACACCCGGGCCTTCAAACTGATAAACATCGTGTACCTGTGGTCCCGATCCATCCTCTGGTGTAAAGGTCATGGTCAGTTTGCCCGGACCATTTACAACGATATCAGTTGCACGGTATTGGTCCCCAAAAGCGTGACGACCTATAACAATGGGTGCTGTCCAATTGGGAACAAGGCGTGGAACATTCTGCATGACAATTGGTTCACGAAAAATTGTCCCATCAAGGATATTCCGGATCGTTCCATTTGGCGATTTCCACATCTTCTTTAGCCCAAATTCTACAACACGGGCCTCATCAGGTGTGATGGTCGCACATTTTATTCCAACATGATACTTTTTGATGGCATTTGCGGCATCAATGGTTACCTGATCATTGGTTTCATCACGATATTCGATACCCAGGTCATAATATTTGATGTCGATATCCAAAAAAGGGAGGATCAATTGTTCCCTGATCAACTTCCAGATTATCCGGGTCATCTCATCTCCGTCGAGCTCCACAACGGGGTTAAGTACTTTAATTTTTTCCATTGAAAAATGATTATGAATTGAATTATAAATTAAAAATGATCATGCATGTATATAAGGAAAATAAATCACAAATGTTCAAAATCAAGGCCGAATTTGGATTTTAACGCCGCAAGCGGAGGATACTTCTCAACCAGCAAGTCCCATCTTTCAGCTTCGGTGTACGCGGTCCTTGTTTGTGGAATTGTATTGGCCGAAACCTTGAACTGAATCTCAATCCTCTCATTTTTAAATACCTCACGTAAAAATCCCAATAGTTTGGGTTTCAGGTCGAGAGTAAGCCGGTTTAGCTGAAGCTCAGAATCGAGTTCGTAATGAACCTGCCACTTTTCGGCCAGGACCGGCTCCCTTGCACTTAATGCCGATTTTAGCTGCGCAGCATCAATGGATTCAACAAAATTCTTCCATTCCTCGACCAACCCTGGTTGCGTAAAAGGTTTTTCTGGTATTTCTATTACATTCGAACTTCCAGAATCTTTAAACAACTCTCCTGTTTCCTTTTTCTTCGGTTCGTCCCGCAACGCTTCCATGATTGAAGGGGTCGAAAAACCTTCCCTGCCATTGAAACGCCGTGTTGTAGGCCTGTGTTGAATAGCTTCTGCTGAACCAGTTGGTATCGAAGTACTTGACTGTGCAGGATTCACAATATTCGGACTGGTTGCCACTTTCGACGGATCTATCAAAGAAAAGATAGGCAAAAGTGAAAGTGAGGCTAAGGCATCGTCAATTGTTTTTTTTTTAACATTTCTTCTAACTGGGCTATCCTTACCAATGTCAGCTCTACCAAAAAACGTTGGTTTGAAGACGATTTGTACTGGATATCACAATCGGATGCCAACTGCAAAGCCCCGATCAGAAAATTGACAGAACATGAACTGGCCTGCTTTTTATACTTTTCGCGGATTTCGCCCCCAACTTCAAGTAATTGAACAGTTACAGCATCCTTGCTGATCAGAAGATCCCTGAAATGCTGACCCAATCCCGTGATGAAATGATGGGCATTAAACCCATTGTCCAATATCTCACTGAATATCATTAATGTACCAGAAATGTCCCCTTTTTGGAAACCATCTGTCAATTTGAAATAGTAATCATAATCAAGTACGTTGAGATTGGCAATCGTATCTTTATAAGTAACATTAGACCCACAAAAACTGACCACCTGGTCAAAAATTGAAAGCGCATCGCGCATAGCGCCATCGGCTTTCTGTGCTATTACGTTCAGTGCTTCTGGCGCGGCGACAACATTCTCCTTCTGAGCCACATCCCTGAGATGCTTTTCAATATCGGGAATCGAGATCCTGTTGAAATCATAAATCTGGCAACGGGACAAGATCGTTGGCAGAATTTTGTGTTTTTCAGTTGTGGCAAGGATGAAAATAGCATGTGGTGGTGGTTCCTCAAGGGTCTTCAGGAATGCATTAAAAGCAGCCTGCGACAACATGTGGACCTCATCGATGATGTAAACGCTGTATTTTCCAATTTGCGGCGGAATCCTCACCTTATCGACCAGTGAACGGATATCATCAACAGAGTTGTTGGAGGCAGCATCGAGCTCATGGATGTTGTAGGAGCGGTTCTCACCAAACGAAAGGCATGATTCGCATTGGTTACAAGGTTCAGTATCAGCACCTAAATTCAAACAATTGATCGTTTTTGCGAAAATACGGGCCGAGGTGGTCTTACCTACACCTCTTGGACCGCAGAACAAATAAGCGTGTGCAAGGTGGTTGCTTCGGATCGCATTTTTCAACGTCGAGGTAATCGACGGTTGTCCAACAACCGAAGTGAATGTATCGGGACGGTATTTCCGGGCTGAAACTATATAGTTTTCCATAAAAAAATCAAAAGGCAAATTTTGTCGCCAAATATAACGCTTTTAGTTTAAAAAGTTGAACTAAACTTTTCAACTTATCTGGAACATTTCTTAATAATAAACGTTATAGGTTGTATTACATTTTAAACAATTAAAAGTTAGGAATATGAAAAAGATAATATTGACAAGTGTATTGATGATCATGATTTTAGGTGTTTTTGGACAGGGAAAAACGCTTTACGATTTTAAGGCAACGACGCTCGATGGTTCACCCTTCAATCTTTCGTCGCTCAAAGGAAAAAAGGTTCTTGTTGTGAATACTGCTTCCAAATGTGGTTTAACCCCTCAATATGAGATACTTCAGAAACTTTATGACACTTATAAGGACCGCAATTTTGTGATCGTTGGCTTTCCGGCCAATAATTTCGCATCCCAGGAGCCTGGGACAAATTCGGAAATTCAGGAATTTTGCAAAAAAAATTATGGTGTGACCTTTCCAATGATGTCAAAGATTTCTGTTAAGGGAAACGACATAGATCCTTTGTATAAATGGTTGACATTAAAAACGTTGAATGGGGTTGTCGATGCAGAGGTGCAGTGGAATTTCCAAAAATTCATGATTGACGAACAAGGAAAACTTGTGGGTTTTTTGACCCCGAAAGAGTTGCCCAATTCGGAAAAGATCATCAGCTGGATCGAGGGGAAAAAGAATTAACCCTTCGACTCCGCTCAGGGGCCGGAAAAAGGAAATTGGAGACTGGAGCTGTTGCATAAACAGCTCCAGTTTTATTGTTGTACAATCTGAGCAAATATTTAGTATCTTGCGTACATCATCTCAAAATCTTAAATTTATAGCTATGCGATTAATAGGAAATGTTATCTGGTTGATTTGTGGTGGGTTTTTAACATGCCTGGGATATTTATGGGGCGGTTTTTTGTTGTGCCTGACCATAATCGGGATTCCATGGGGACTTCAGGCCATGAAATTAGGGATTGCTCACCTGGCACCTTTCGGGCGCAAAGTTACACCAACAGGAGGATCTATTCCGGTTATCTCTTTTCTTTTGAACCTGATCTGGATCGTTTTTGCCGGAATCTGGATCGCTATTGCAGAACTGGTTTTAGGCCTGCTTCTTTGCATTACCATAATCGGGATACCATTTGGCCTGCAACATTTTAAACTGATGAGGCTTGCACTTTACCCTTTTGGTTACGATCTGGTTTAAAATGACCTGATAGGCAAAATATCGTAACATGCTATATATCAGATACTAATACAGGGATCGTCAAGGTAAATGTACTTCCTTTTCCTGGCTCTGAAACAACAGTTAATTCACCTTTGAGGATTTTGGCTATTTTAAGAGATATGGCCAGTCCAATACCAACCCCACCATAACTTCTTGTTACCGTATCATCAACCTGTCTGAAAAAATCGAAAATGATATCTTGTTTGTCTTTTGGGATTCCAATACCAGTATCTTTAAAGTAATATGTAAGATAGGTTTTATTATCAAACCTGTAACCAAATTCGATTGTTCCCTCCTGGGTAAATTTTAGTGCATTTTTAAAAAGGTTTGACAATATCTGGTTGATTTTACTTCTGTCGGCTGTGATGTAATCATGCAAGCAGTTTGTATCTGGTTTATAGATCAATCTGAGTTGGTCGTTCTTTGAAGAATTTTTTATCAGTTCGTCGAATGAAGCTTTATTCTCTATAAAATGATCGACAAGGCTAAATGTTTGGTTCCTGAGTTTGATGTTTTCATTTTCAACCAAGGCCAGATCGAATACATCTTCAATTATGGAAAGCAGGTTTTTACCACTTTGATTGATAAACTTAGCATAATTTCGACTCTTCTGAAGTGTAGCATCATCCGAAAGGATCAAATCACTAAATCCAAGAATATGGTTAAGTGGAGTGCGCAACTCATGGTTCATCGTGGCGAGAAAAGCTGTTTTTAACCTGTTGCTCTCTTCTGCTTTTTCCTTTGCCGCAATTAACTCCTCACGATTTTTCCGAATTTCTGTGATATCGATGGCAACACCAATCATTGCAATTTCATGGTTATTTTCGTCCTTGATACTGGATGTCGAAAGTAAAATCGGAAATATCTGACCATTCTTGCGTTTGTTCATCATTTCTCCCCGCCACCCCCGATTGGGTAATTCCTCAAATATATCACGGACATGCTGGTTTTTTAACTCAACTGGACGGAAGATATTGATGTGCTGGCCAATCAGTTCATCTTCAGAATATCCATATATTTTTAACAATGAGTCGTTTACATAGATGATCAAATCCTCGCTGTTGGTGATGGTGACACCTTCACTAATGCTCTCCAACGAATGAGCCAGAAGTTTAATTTTTCTCTCTGTTGCTTTCTTTTCGCTAATGTCGCGAATAATCCCTATTGCGTACCACCCATCCGGAAATTCAAGTGCAGAAAGGGAAAGTTCGATATCGATCGCTTTTCCATTTTTACATAGTGCTTCCAATTCAATAGTTTTCCCGATTGCATTACCCTTTCCAGTTTTTAGAAAAGATTTATAAGCTTGATTATGTGATTCATGGTAATTTTCTGGAGCTAAAAATGAATGGAGATTTTTACCGATAACCTCCTCTCTGGAAAATCCGAAGATCTTTTCTGCGGCTGGGTTAAAGAACTGGATGTTCCCAAGCGGATCCATCATCAGAATCCCATCTTGGGCTGTCATAGTTATCGCTTTTATCCTGGCTTGTTCGGCTTTCAACAATTCTTCAGCCCTTTTGCGTTCGGTAATATCCATGATCTGCACTAGGTAATCAAAATTATTCTGCTCACCTTTCATGATAGGGGTTCCCTGAATATCGAGTGAGACTTTGCCACTTCTGGAAGTCGGATAGAGGTTCAGTTTTTTTACAAGATCAAAATCGAATTCAGTTTCATATCGGATAGGCAACCCTTTGTAAAGCAATTCTTTCAGGGCATTTGAAATGTTAGGGTCTTCAAATAGTGAAAAGCCGCGAACAACATCGGCAGATTGGATCCCAAACAAGGCACAACAAGCCGGGTTGACATCAATAAGGCGACCTTGTTCATTGTACAATTCAATCGCAATCGGGGATTTGATGAAAATATTTTTGAAGCGTTCTTCACTGTTTTTCAATGCCTCCTGTTGTTTCCTTTGTTTTGTAATGTCATCAAAGATCCCCAAGACCCCAATAATCTTACCTTGCTCATCGTGATAAGGAACCTTGGTAGTTTGAATCCAGTGCTCAACCCCGCCAATCACATAAGGTTCAACTATATTTTTTAATTTTCCTGTAGCCATTACGGTTTGGTCGTCAGCCCTGTAACCCTCGGCCAACGCGGCAGGGACAAACTCAAAATCAGTTTTACCAATAATTTGCTCAGGTGTAATCCCAAGGTCATTTGCATAATTGGCATTACAGGAGAGATAGACCGAATTGATGTCCTTGATAAAGATCCGTTGAGGAAGGTGTTCAACAAGACTCCGGTTCAGGATTACACTTCTTATCAGTTCCATTTCAATCTCCTTTCTCGCGGTAATGTCCTGAATGACTCCATAAACAATCCGGTTTTCCTGATCATAAGTGGCAACCGACTGGATATCTTTAATTTCGCCTGTATCGACAGTTTTTATCTTAAATTCAAGATGATACGATTCGTTCCCATTGATCAGGTTTTCTATGGTAGCATCAAGCAATGGTCGATATTCAGAAAGTGGAATATTTCTAATAACCTCATAATCAAATATATTACTATTTACTCCATAAATTTTTGCTGCGCCGACAGAAGCAATCACTTTGCGGGAATCAAGATGCAATTCCCAGTTTCCCGATTTTGAAGCCAGCTCGGCCCTATTCAACCTTAATTCATTTAACCGGAGTTCTTCCTCAGTTGTTTTACGTTCAGTAATGTCTGTTGAGATTACCTGTATCCCCAAAACCTTTTTCCCGGAATCCTGAATACGTGTATAAATTGTATGAAACCATTTCGGACCATCAGGCAGAAAAATTTGATCATCATATTCCTGAAGGATATCCAAATCAGCCGCCATTTTTATTCGGTACAGCAAATTCTCTGCATCCGGTTTTGAAAAGATATCATAAACCGACCTACCAACAAAGTCAACTGGTTTTCCGTTCTGATAATTTGCCCTTAGCTGATTGTATGAAATAACAACACCTTCAGTCGTATAGTAGCCAATTCCGACTCCTGCACTTTCATAGAGTTGCCGATATCTTTGTTCACTTTCCCTAAGTGCTTCCTCAGTTTCAATACGCACTACATTTTCAGCCCTTAAATCGTTTATCAGACCGAGCATTTCGATTTGGTTTAGCTCAAGTTCAGAAGTGCGTTCGGCTACCAGTTTTTCAAGCCGTTCATGCTGAAACTGTTTTTGACTGTTTGCTGATTTAATTTTAACCATTGCATTGATCTGGGCAATCAATTCAATTTCGTCGATGGGCTTGGTAAGAATTGCCTCAGCACCAATCTCAAGTGCTTTGATACGGGTATCCCTTGTTTCCCTTGTCGCAGTAATGAAAACCACAGGAATATCCCGAACTTTGTCGATCTGTTTCAATCGATGGCAAACTTCAAAACCATCCATTCCGGGCATTACGATATCCAAAAGGATTACGTCAGGATCAATTTCAACGGCCAGTTCAATCCCTTTCGTTCCATTCAATGCAGGGTAAAAAACCGATTCTGAAAAAGCATCCTGGATCATGGCTTTCAAAGAGATCAGGTTGTCATTATTGTCGTCAATAGCAAGGATTTTTGACATTCACTTTATTGTAATAAATTCTTAATATTTAATTTTGAAATTACTGATTTCTTTGGAATCCTGCATATGAAAACCACATTTTTTTTGCATTAATTACCTTATAGTTGGAATGTACTTCTGAATTGTTTTCTCGAATAGTTCATGGTCAATCGGTTTGGCAATATAACCATCAAAACCACAGGCTAAAAAATTTTCACGCTCACCCTTCATCACACTTGCTGTGACAGCAATAACAGGAATATGCTGTAGTGCCTGTTCTTTTCGCAACAAATTTAACAATTCGGTTCCACTCAATTCAGGCAGGGCAATGTCAAGCAAGATCAATTCAGGCTGATGCAATTGTGCCATTTCGAATCCTTTCCGACCATCTTCAGCTTCTAAAACTACACAACGATCTTCTATCAAAGCCTTAATTGTCAGTATATTATCTGGATTATCCTCAACCACCAATATTTTAGGAACCGATTTACTGCCCGGTTTGACTACTTCCTGTAATTTAGGCTTATCCACTTTTGAACCTCCCTGCAACATGGCAGCGATTTCATTAAGTAACTGGTCCTTATTGATATTACCTTTACGGATCAATTGGTGGATGCCATTGTGCTTTAGAAATGACAGCTCCTCTTTTGTGACGAATTTTGCAGTCAGGATGATAACGGGAAGATATTCAGTCTTCTTTTCCTCCCTGATACGTTTCAATACCTCAAAACCGTCAACACCTGGCATCATCAAATCAAGGATCATCGCATCAGGGATTTGCCTGGCAATTTGTTCAAGGGCTTGCTGTCCATTGTGGGCCACCAAAATCCGATAACCCTGTAATTCAAGGATATCCTTCATTTGAATAATGCTGGCATCGTTATCTTCCACCAACAAAATGGTCTTGCTACGGTTTTCGGCGAAACCCTGAATATGAATGGGTTTACTAAAATGTTTCCACATATCTGGACTGGTCAATTCGGATTTTAATTGTATTTTCGGGAAGTGCACAGGAAGGGTCAGTCTGAATTTGGATCCCCTATCCGGGGTACTTTCAACAGTGATGTCCCCACCCAGCAAATCGGCATATTTTTTGGCAATAGCCAGTCCAAGTCCTGTGCCACCAAATTTCCGGCTATTGCTGCCATCGGCCTGTGTGAATTCGTTGAAAATATAAGGCATTGAATTAGAGCTAATTCCAATACCTGTATCACTTACCAAAATTGAGATGGAACCGTCAATGTGCGAAACCTGTATTTCAACACTCCCCTCCTCGGTGAATTTGACAGCATTTGAGATTATATTCTGGAGAATGTGGCGGATTTTCTCATAATCACTTTCGATCACAGGTAGGATACCTTCAACTTGAAAATTAATTACTATGCTCTTTTGTTTGGCGATTGGTTCGATCGACTCAAAAACCTCCTGTATTAATTCGCTGATATCGAACCTATTGATTTCGACAACTTCACGACCGGCTTCAATACGTGAAAGATCCAAGATATCATTGATCAGTAGAAGTAGTTGTTTCCCATTGCGTTCAATGACTTCCAGATAACTGTACTCCTCTGGCGCAATTTTGCCTTCGAGGCGACGGTTAAGCACACCCGAAAGTGCGATAACCGAGTTTAAAGGGGTACGCAATTCGTGGCTCATGCTCGACAAAAAACTTGTTTTCATTTTGTTCGCATCGTCAAGTTGCCGCTTCTGCATCTCAAGTTCGGTATTTTGTTCGGCCAATTCACTTGAATGAACAGAAAGTTCATTTTTCTGCACTTCCAGCTCATTGTTCTGAATTTCCAACTGTTTTGAAAATGCGATAACTTTCTGCCAGGTAAGTATTCCGTCCATTCTGGCGGATAGCATACTTTGAATTTTATCGAGCAGTGGCAAGCTGTTTACAGCGAAAAGCTTTATAGTTGCAAGTGAAATTACAGCAACTACCTCATTACCTACAATAATTGGAATTGTTAAAATTCCGCGGGGCGCAAATTGTCCGCTGACCGTCGAAAATTTTAATTGTGTCTCCTCGGGTATCGACGTGATGTTTTGAATTTTCCGGGTGGCAAGGGCGGGGCCAAATTCTCCTTCAAAACTAGTTGCCGAAAAAGGTTTACAACCCTCTTCGTCCAATCCGATGCCAACAAATTTTTCGAAGCTGGTTTTTGCGTCGTTAAGCAGGTAAAGGGCACCCAACTGTGAACCTGTGTATTCAAGTAATTTGCTGATTAAGATGTGGCAGAAACTGTTGGCATCATTTTCGTTCAGCATAACTTCGGCAAGTTCCGCCGACTGTCTGTTAAGGGTCAACTCTGTTTCGATTGTATCGGCCAGATCGTTGAATGCGACAGATAATACGCCAAATTCATTGTTGATAAGATAATTGCAGCGTGCTTGGATCTTACCGTCCCTAAAACGCCTGGTTGCATTCGAAATTTGCTTTAGGGGACGACGGATATTCCGAATAAGATAGATGACGATCAGCACCGAAAAACCAAAAATTATCAGAACAAACGTGACCATCTGCCACCTAAGGGTTTGAACAAGCACAATTGAATTTTGATAAAGTTCATCGCCCTTTGATTTTGCAAAATCATCAATCTTCATTATCGATTTTAACAAAAATTCCGGTCTTCCATTATAATCATCAGATAATTGCAGCTTATGTACTGTTTCTTCATTTATTACGTTAGCATTGAGAACCTTCAGGTCTTCCAGTTTAGCAAACCATAGTTCAAAAGCGTTGGATGCTTCCTCAATATCTTGTTTTGGTCCCAGATAACGATCTCTTAAAACAGCAAATTGTTGTTCTGAACTGCTATGAAAGGTTTCAATATTCCTGATTGACCTTTCCCTGCCTACTTCTCCATCAGCATGAAGAAAATTTGAGAGTTCAAGGCGCATTGAAAGGATATCATTGTTTAATTGCCCAATCGCCCTTCTAACCTGAAGCGGGTGCTGGTAAAGGTCGTTCGTTTGTTGTGCGATCATATCCGATTGTCGTAATGAAAGGACACCAAGCAGGACGATCAGCAACAAAATTATCCCAAACCCAATCTTAAGTTGGGAACCTATTTTAATGGCTTTTATTTTCATATGGTTTAAAATTTCTGAATATTCCCGAAGAAAAAAACTCCTCAGTATAATTGTTTTCCTTTACGATTTCCCTCTCTGCCTCACCTGTAATCAACCAGGCATTTGAGTTCAGGCAATTCCCAATTTTGGCCAGCATACGATACCTATATTCCGGTTTATAATAAAAAAGGACATTACTGCAAATTATCATGTCGAAATTCCCATAAATGCTGGCTTGTGGGCAAGCACCTTCCTCTGACGCCAGGTCAAACACTGAAAAATCAATATATTGCTTCAAATCAGAAGATATTGCATAGGCCTCAAAATGACCATAATATTCCATCTGATTTACCCTTGTAAAATAGGTATTCAGCCGGTTTATATTGACTTTACCCAAAGAAGAGACCTGATAAATGCCTTTTTTTGCAATCTCAAGTTCAGATTGGTTAATATCGGTGGCAAAAATCCGGCACGATAAATCAAGATGATGGATCCGGATCAGTTCGTCAATCAGAATAGCGATGCTGTAAGGTTCCTGACCTGAGGCACAGGCTGCCGACCAGATGCGTATTTCCTTTTGTTTTTCCTTTCTTTTTTTTTCGATAAGTGACGGAAGCACAATTTGCTCAAGATAGGCAAAAGTAAGGGTGTTACGAAAAAACTCGCTAAATGTATTGTTAAGGGAATTTACTAGGGAATGTGTCTCTTCTTTGTTGGATTTCAATAAATTACAATATCCATTAAGGGAATTGGACGAAGTTTTTGACATTCGGTTTTGAACACATTTCATAAAAAAAGCCTCTTCAAAACCATTGGTGTCAATTCCATTAAATTGGAACAATAAATCTCTGATAACAGCTACCCCGTTGTTCATAAAAACCGATAGTATTACGTAATTATCATATATTCAATACTTTATATCAGGTGATATATCTGATAGTTCAACAGGGACTTTTAAATAGAAAGTACTTCCCACGTTCGGTTCTGAAACAACAGTAAGCTCCCCATTGAGGATTTTTGCTATTTTTTGTGAAATGGCCAAACCAATACCTATTCCACCATGGACCCTTTTGATATCATCGTCACCTTGTCTGAAGAAATCGAAAATGATGCTTTGCTTCTCCTTTGAAATGCCAATACCTGTGTCGGTTACAAAAAATATCATATTCGAATCATTATCAATTTTATAACCAAATTCAATTGTTCCCTTTTCAGTAAATTTGACGGCATTTTTAAAGAGGTTCGTAAGTACCTGATTGATTTTACTCCGGTCGGTTGTTACATATCCCGAAAGCCAGTGGGTTTCGGGTTTGAAAACAAGCTGAATTTGTTCGTGTTTGGACGAAGCCCTAAGAATGTTGTCAAACGAGGCTTTACATTCCATAAAATGGTCGATGATACTGAAAGTGTGGCTGCGGATCCTGACATTAGCCTGTTCAAAAAGTGCCAGGTCAAAAATATCTTCAATAATTGAAAGCAGGCTTAGGCCACTTGAATGGATACCTTGGGCAAAAATGGAATTCTCATCGGGAGAAACATCCGACATGATGAGTTCGCTAAAACCAATGATGTGATGCAGAGGTGTCCGAAGCTCGTGGTTCATTGTGGCCAGAAATGCCGATTTTAACCGATTGCTCTCTTCCGCATTGTCTTTTGCAGCAATCAATTGATTGAGCATCAACTTTTTCTCCGAAATATCGTCCATAATAAGGATATAATTGCTAATCGCCCCGTTTGCATCAATCAATGGCGATATCGTAACATCTTCCCAATAGGTAACCTTGTCTTTCCTTCGATTTAAAAATTCGCCCTTCCAGACCTTTCCGTTCAGCAAGTTCTCCCACATTCTTTGAAATTCCTCCTCCACTTTGTGCGAATGATTGAAAATCCGGGGAGGTTTGTTCACTACTTCATCCAATGAATATTGGGTCAAGGTTGTAAAGGCAGCATTTACAAATTCGATTTTTCCATTGGCATCGGTTATAATCGTCGATACAGGACTCTGTTCAATAGCCTTACTAAGCTTCCTGATTAGTGTCTGGTCATTTTTTTGACCTGTGATATCCATCTTTACAGCCAGAAAATTGGTAATCTGACCACGTTCGTCTTTTATCGGGGAAATGGATACTTCCTCAAAATATTCTTCCCCATTCTTCTTTCTATTTTTAAATTCACCATGCCACTCCTTGCCCTGAAGGATGGTCTGCCATAAAATAGTATATTCGGAGGACGGTGTATAACCCGATTTTAATATATTAGGATTTTTGCCCAGGACCTCATCGTACGAATATCCTGTCTGTTGGGTAAAATTCTGATTGACATACTCGATATGGCCTGAAGTATCTGTTATTATAATACTGGCTGGATTTTGCTCCACTGCACGTGAAAGGCTCCTCAATTTCTCATCTACCTTCCGGCGTTCTGAAACATCGCGCAAAATCCCTTCATGGAAAATTATATTTCCCTGATCATCATAGATATACCATCCATGGTCTTCGACCCATATTTCGGATCCATCTTTTCTTTTCAATTTATAAACTTCGATTCCCTGGCCAATTTCTTCCAGGATGTCGCTGTCCCGTTCCTCCGGTTCAAAATACAATTCCTTCCTAATATCAATCGACATAAGGTCAGCTTTGCTCTCGTAACCAAATAGGTTTACCATTGCGGAATTTATGGAAACGAACTTTCCTGCGGGAGTGGATTTATAAACACCATCAGGCATTCTTTCGACCAGATTCCGGTATAACTCCTCGCTCGATTTTAAGGCATCTTCGATCAACTTTCGTTCAGTAATATCATAACCTATACCCACCAACCCCTGAACCTTACCGTTATCGTCAAACAACGGAAATTTGGAATTAAGTTGCCAGTGTTGCTTCCCCGAAGAATCGAACAAAGTGCCCTGCTGATTGATCAAAGGAGTACCTGTCTGGATTACAGTTAAATCCTCCTTATATCCACGGATCCCATCTTCACCGGCAAACAATTCGATGTCTGTTTTTCCCATAATTTCAGATTCGGAAGTACGGCCCATATGGGAAAGGTCCGACTTATTGGCAACAATTTTTCTTCCATTAATATCCTTTACATAGACTGTATTCGGCAAATTATCGATCAAAGTCCTGAGCAATGTCCTTTCCCGCCGTATCTCTTCTTCTGCCAATCGGCGGGCAGTAATATCAATGTACGAAGAGAGAAGGTGATGTACCGACCCATCGGGGTTACGTTCACAAACAACCGAAAGTGTGCTGTATAAAATTGACCCGTCCTTCCTTACAAAACGCTTGTCCATCTCATATCCATTCAACTTACCGTTGATCATTTCATTAAACAAGGCTATGTTCCGTTCTATATCACCAGGATGAGTTACTAAGATCCAGGTTAGCTGAAGGAGTTCCTCTTTGGAATAACCCAGCATCTGGCACAAGCTCTGATTGACTTCAAGCCATTTCTTGTTGGGCAGGGTCACGCTCATCCCGACTGAACAATTCTCAAAATAATTCTGAAATGCCATTCTGCTTTTTAACAGGGCCATCTCCGCCTCACGTCGTTCCAGTTCACCTGCGGCCCTTATGGACACCAGATTAAGTACCGATTCGACCATAGACACATTTTCGATCGGTTGTTTGCCGATTAAAGCTATAATGCCCAAGGGTTTGCCCGATGAACTCCACAATGTCGCCCCGGCATAGCTATCGGCATTGATTTCCCTGAGGTAGGTGTCATCCGGAAACAAATCCGCCACATCACTTTCAAAACAAACAACCGATTTACCCAGAGCTTCGCCACAAGGTGTACCCTCTATTTTATACGACATATTATCGACAAAAAGATTACAAGCAAAATTCACAATTGTCTGAAATTCATGATTATCTGGCAAAATAACATTGATGCAAACATATTCCATTCCCAAGGTCTTCGTTAGAAACCTACACAACGATTGAAAGAAATCTTCTTCTGAATTGGCCCAACCGGCACTGTTCAGGAATTGCTGGGTTTCTTCCATTTTGGTCTTATGGGTAATGTCCTGTACAAATCCATAGAGGTATAGATCCCCGGATATTGTTTCCTGACGTTTGCCAAATGAGAGGATTCCATCAAAGATACTCCTGTCCTTACGATGATAACGATTTTCAAAGATTTCCCATTTGCTGTCGGAAAGCTCGATCTTGTTCAAATAAAAAGGCCTGAGTTCGGGATCCTTATAAAGAACATCAGCAACATTTGATCTGTTTACAATTTCGAGGCATTCTTCAGGCGAGTCATATCCAAACATGTCGGCAAAGGCTGGGTTAACAAAGATCAGTTTGCCTTCTACAGTCGATTGGAACATACCGATCGGGACATTTTCAAATATCACACGAAAACGCATCTCATTTTCCCTTAGTATTTCCTCAGCCCTTTTCCTCTCTGATATATCCCTGAAATTGATAACAATGGCTTCAATCCCGGATTCAGAAAGCAGATTGCTGTAAGTACTTTCCACCCAGAGCCATTCGTCATTTTTCCTTTTAAAACGATATTCCAAAGTAGGGACGAACGAAGGGATATCTATAATTTTTTGTAAAGCGGCAAGAACAGCCGGAAGATCATCGGGATGAGTTGAGGCAACCGGATCAGGAAAATCCACAGCGTCATCCTGATATCCAAACATCCGTTTGGCCGCAGGGCTTGTATAGGTAATCTGGCTGTCCTTGCCAACAAGGACAATACCATCGGTGGCTTTTTCGATCAATGACCGATAATATTTTTCAGCTTTCCGGATCGATTCTTCAGCTTTGTTCCGTTCTATGACATCCCGAAAGAATACCTTATCCAATTCATCGAATGCGAATTGTAGTTTTTGCTCTGCTTTCCTGCGCTGTTCGAGTTCCTTCTCCAAGGCTTCTGTACGCTGTCTGACCAGTTCTTCCAGCATTTGCTTTTCAAGTATTTTTTGATCCTCAGCTTCCTTGATCCTTAACATTGCACGGATTTGTGCAGTCAGTTCAGGCAGTTCAACAGGTTTAGCAAGAAAGGCATCAGCGCCACATTCAAGGGCTTTTACCCTAACCTCCCTGCTATTTCCGGCAGCAGTAATCATCATAACCGGGATATGCTTTAGCAAATCGTTGCATTTCAAAACTTTACAAACAGCATAACCATCCATGACAGGCATAAAGATATCCAATAAAATGACATCCGGTTTTTCGAGAAGGCAAAGATCAATTCCATCCGTTCCAGAAAGGGCACTATAAAACTCGATAGTCGGAAAAGCTTCATAGATTAAAGCTTTCAAAACGAACAGATTATCATTACTATCGTCAATGGCGAGAATCTTTTTCATTTGCTAAATAATTTAATATTCCGATTATGTTTCCAACCAGGAAGAGCCAATCAATAGTCGAGTCTAATATCAAAAAAAGAGATTAACCTATTGCATCGGTCATCTCTACGGGAATTGTCAAAGAAAATGTACTCCCCTTGTCTGGTTCTGAGATGACACCAAGGTGCCCTTTAAGAATCTTTGAAATTTTCATCGCAATGGAGAGTCCAATCCCAATACCACCATAAACACGGGTCGGGGAATCGTCACCTTGCCTGAAAAAATCGAAAATCAATGATTGTTTTTCCTTAGGTATTCCAATACCGGTATCCCTGATATAGAATGTAAGCGTTCCTTTTGTCTGACTTTGAAAGCCATATTCGATTGTTCCTTTGTTCGTAAACTTGATTGCATTTTTAAATAGATTGATCATTATCTGGTTTACTTTGCTCCGATCAGTTGTTAAATACAACGAAAGAAGTTGTGCATCAGGTTTATAGATCAAATTTATTTGTTCCGACTTTCCCGATGTCTGAAAAATCTGATCGAAAATAGATTTATTCTCCATAAATTGATCCATTAACCTGAAAGTCTGCAACCTCAGTTTGATATTGGAATGTTCGGCAAGGGCCAGATCAAATACATCTTCCACAATCGAAAGCAACTCTTTTCCGCTGAAGTTGATATTTGTGGCAAATGAAACATTGTCGTCGGGCATGGCACCAGATATGATCAACTCGCTAAAACCAAGAATATGGTTAAGCGGTGTCCGCAATTCATGGTTCATTGTTGCAAGGAATGCAGACTTTAAGCGGTCGCTCTCCTCAGCATTATGTTTTGCCACAACAAGTTCATCCCTATTCTTTTTTTGAATGTAGGCAGCACCAAATGTATTTGCAGCAGCACTTAAAAGCCTTTCTTCGGTCGATGTCCAGGTCCTTTTTTTCAGGCAATCGTCGAACCCGACAAATCCCCAGAATTTATTGCCAATAATTACCGGGGCAACAAGTATGGACAAAATTCCCTGGCTTTCAAGTACCAACTTTTCGCCCTGTGGAAAATCGCTGATATTGCCAACAATGACTTTCCCTTGATTAAGTACTTCATACCAACGTTGAAATGCCGTTTCATATGGAAGATTCTGCAATTCAGGATTGTCAATTTCTTGTGTGACCGAACCATTAGTCCATTCATAACATTGGCTCATCAAAGGTAATTTATATGCCGGATCCAAATGGTTTTGGAAAATATATACCCGGTTTACGAGGGTCGCTTTTCCAACTATCTCAAGGGCTCCCTTGATGCTTTCATCAAGGTTTTCACCCTGGACAAGCAATGCTGTTGCCTGGGCAACTGCATCAAGTAACCTGTCCCTTACTAAAATATCGGCTTCCGTTTTTTTCTGAAGGGTTATGTCATGGGCACTTCCCACAACACCGATCAATTTCCAGTTTTCATCATAGATTGGTGCTTTTCGTACATCAAGATAAAGAAAACGTCCATTTACATTTCCAAACTCCTCAAAACGTTGTGGTTTGCCCGAATTAAAGATGATTTGGTCCGAATCTTCATTGTGGTCCCCGAAATTATACCAATCGGGATTCCATGGATGTTTCTGACGTTCCCTTTCTGCAAAGTAGTGAAGCGTTTTTCCAATGGGCTCGTCGGTATCGACAGAAAATAACAAGTTCTCAGCGACAGCTTTATTGATGAAGATATATTTTTTATCGAGGTCTTTTGCCCAAAACATATCTGTCATGTTATCGGACATCAACCTGAACCGGTCCGACAAATGACGGTACCGCTCCTTGCTTTCCTGGATTTCCCTTTGGTGATCTATCAATCCGCTAATGTCCCGGATTAAAATAAGACGGCTGTCATACTGGTTCTTGATCTCCTTTTTACTGACATTATATACCTTTATTGAATCACTTCCAATGATTTCTATATTCTGGTCAGAGGAGGAATCCAATGCTGCCAATAGAAGTTGAGTTACTGAAGCACCTGCTGATTCGATAGGGTAGCCAATTATATTACGGTCCCTGATCCCAAGAATAGAGACAGCGGCTGAATTAATGTCCTGAATTCTGTCCTGACTATCCAGTACAAGAATACCATCGGTCAAAGTCTCAACAAGTGTTTGGCGTGCAACAGGTATCAGGTCAAGAAAATTAATGTATAAAATAGCATAAGTAAATAAGAGGCCGCTCGTGATCGTACTGATCGGCACCAAATCGAGGCCGGGTACAGGATTTATGCCAGTCAGATAGATTACACTGGCTGTCCATGGAATGAGACTTGCGGCCAGGACAATCCAACCCTGCGAACTGAAGGTCCTCGTTTGTACGAGGATAAACCTAATCAGATAAACAGTCGAAACAAAAGAAAGTGTGTTGTTGTATCCAAAATAACCAATCCAAAACCATATCCCGTGATTATACTCCATCAGGTTAGTTTTCAATGAAATAGCCGAAAAGCCGGACCATACAGAATGATGGTATTCGTTGGTAAAGGCCATAACCAATGTGATAATCGGTATCACAAATAATAAGATCTTATTCTTTGTGGTTAGATATTTATCTTTCCCAACAAACCGAAGGACAAAAATCATATAAAAAACCGGAGTGGAAACAGCGCCCAAATAATCGAGCTTGGCATAAAATATTTTACCTGATTCCGAAGTGGCAGAAGTCTCAAAAATAAGCCAGAATGCCCATATACCTGCAGCAAACAATAACATTACCAGTTCTTTAGCACCTCTTACCGCCATTCGCTGCAGGGCAAGTATCGCGCCAAAAAAGGAGACAAGCGCAGTTGCAAGGAACAGTATGGAATATATAGTAAAAACCTGATTCATCTATTTTTCTTTGTGCGAAATAACAAAAATAAAAAACGACCAAAGTTAAATTATTTTACAATAAATCCTGAAAAAGTTCAGCAAAACGTCCGGCATGTGAACCATCGACCAGAGCGTGATGCGCATGGACAGATACTGGCATTAGTAATTGATCTCCTGCCAGGAAAGTCTTGCCAAATGAAATTTTTGGTACACTATCTGCAAATCCCGAATGGTGGGCGTGGCTCAGTGAAGTAAAACTAATCCATGGCACCGCTGAATAGTGAATCACATTCTGACCTGCCACTGCGGGGTTTATTCCCGACCCAGCCCTTACCCTTGTTATTTCGGTCTTCGCATTTAGCTGAAATACAATAAAATCATCATCATAGAGGATGTTTGAAAACCCAAAAGTACCATCCGGCCTGTCAACAGTTGCAGAGGCGTCAATACGGTCATAACTTACAGGTTTTCCATCTTCAATTCTCAATTTGAATTCAGGGGAAAGATTTACTGCTTTTAAGGATTGGAACAAATACAGAAGGTAAAACGAGAAATTCTCCCTTTTAGCTGTTTGATAGGCTCTTGTACAATCTACATTAAAGGTAAGCCCCCAAAATGGATCACTGAATTTCGAGAAAAACTCAAAATGCTCCCTCCTTTCCCAGTTTCCAATGTCGATAAAATGTTTCATCTTTAGTTATCTATTTGGTTATAAAAGTAATATACAACACTGTTCAATCTATTCCGATTTTCCATTAATTTCAACTTTATTTCAATTTACTCTTTTTTTGAAATCTGAGGTTTGATCATCAATCAAAATTAAGGTTTAAAAGTCAGCCATTACTAAAACTTGCTTATTTTTACAGAATAATAATTGATTGTTAAAAATGGAAGCAGATCTGATTACGATAGGTGACGAAATTCTGATCGGCCAGATCGTCGATACCAATTCGGCCTGGATGGCGCAAAAACTGAACGACGAAGGGATCAACATCCGGCAGATCACAAGCATATCTGACCAACCCGATCATATTATGGCAACCTTGTGCGAATCGGGAAGCAAAGCAGCGATCGTCCTTGTAACAGGCGGCCTCGGCCCTACCAAAGATGACAGGACAAAATCGGCACTTTGTACATTCTTTGGAACTCATCTAACTGAAAATAAAGATGTTCTGGAGCATATTATCCAATTGCTTACACCAAGGGGCGTTGTAATCAACAATTTGAACAGGGAACAAGCCCTTGTGCCCGCAACTGCAACAGTACTGACAAACAAACAAGGTACTGCTCCAGGACTTTGGTTCGACCATGAAGGGACTGTCTTTGTTTTTATGCCAGGTGTCCCCTTTGAAATGAAATACCTCATGGAGTTCGAGGTGCTTCCCAGGATTCAGCAGATATTCAATACCTTGACGATCACTCATCGTACTGTACTGATCCAGGGGCTACCGGAATCGATGCTTGCCGAACGGATTGAAGATTGGGAGGACAACTTGCCTGAAAGTATCCGATTGGCTTATCTGCCGAGTCCACAAAGTATGAAATTGCGCCTTTCTGCCAGGGGCAAGGATAAAGTCTACCTGACGAAATTGATCGAACAGGAAATTGAAAAACTGTCGAAAATAATTCCAGATTATATTTACGGTTATGAGGAAGAATCTTTGGCTGGAAATCTCGGTAAAATGCTTATTATAAGGAATATGACTGTATCTGTCGCTGAAAGTTGTACAGGAGGGAACATTTCCCATTTTTTCACTTCCAATCCGGGCAGCTCAGCTTATTTTAAAGGAGGCATTGTCGCCTATTCGAATGAGATTAAATCAAAAATATTGGGGATAGATCCAGAGATCATCGCAAAGCGTGGAGCAGTTAGCAAAGAGGTTGTGGAAGCCATGGCGGTCTCCGCAAACCAACTTTTTAACACCGATTTTGCCATTGCCACTTCAGGGATTGCTGGGCCTGATGGCGGAACTCCGGAAAAACCTGTGGGAACCGTTTGGATCGCCGTAGCGGGTGCAGGAATGGTCGTCTCTAAAGTATATAACTTCGGCGATAATCGCGAAAGGACGATCATACGGTCGAGCCAGACGGGGTTGAATATGTTAAGGTTGTTGTTGCTGAAAAAGGATTCTTTATGAGTTTAAACAGGAACAATCCAGATAACTGGAAGCAAGATATTTCAAAATCCGTTGATTTTTACAATCAATGGTTTTTAAAATTTGCCCCAAAGACATTCAGGGAGACAAGAATCCAAACAACCAAAGAGGTTGAGATTGCCCTTATCAAAACGAATAATTTACTTGATTTATCACCCGCAACTTTAATTGAAAGTCCAGGAATTCTTTCGATGTTAAGAATGTCAACATGTCCACCAATTGCACGTGACAGGCTTATAGGTTTATCATATGTTTCACCCAATGTAGTTAAATCTTTAGAATTAAATAAGTTGCCAAAAAAAATGTCAAATGAAAATTTATTTCAGGAATTAACAAAAATTTGCGAAATTTTAAAAAAGCTTTTTGATCCTGATATATTTACTTGGTTAGATAATGGCAAAATACCAGACAAGATTGAGATTGAGAGAGTATCAACTATTATTGCGGACCGATTATGTGGTTCCATAGCAGATCCAATTGTTAGGAATGCTCAGGAAAAACGTCAGTTTCTTACTATGCAATCCTGGCTCGAAAAGCGAAACTACAGAAGGATCAAAAACAACGAGGTAAAAGATTTTAGGGAACTTCCAAATGGCACATTTGATTTTCATTTTAATATTCCTGTAAAAATCAACCGGCAAAAACCCGTTAATATACCGGTAGATATAATAATAAAACCTCATACGAGTGGAAAATCCAATTTACCTATTTTAATTGAAGCAAAATCTGCCGGCGATTTTACCAACGTAAACAAGCGGCGCAAAGAGGAAGCTGTTAAAATGTCTCAACTTAGGGCTACCTATGGTGATGAAATTCAGTATTTATTGCTATTATGTGGATATTTTGATAGTGGATATTTAGGATATGAAGCAGCCGAAGGAATAGATTGGGTTTGGGAGCATAGTATGGATGATTTTTCAAAAATAGGTTTATGAAAGATGCTATTTCAAATATTGAGCTTGAAAGACAGCGACTTCAAAACTTGTTGGATAGGTCCAGAAACAAATTAGAAAGAAATAAGCTGGGGCAATTTGCAACACCATATAATCTGGCTTTTGAAATTATTAAATGCACCAATGAATTACTCAACCTTACAGATAAAATATCATTTCTTGACCCCGCATTAGGAACTGGTTCCTTTTATTCTGCATTTTTACAAGTAATAGATAATGAACGAATTGACACATCATTCGGTGTTGAAATCGATAAAGAGTTTGCATCTGTTGCTGAATCATTATGGAGTTCAACCGGCCTCAAAGTTATAAATGATGATTTTACGAAACTTACTGATAATAAAATCATTAAAAAGGTAGATTTGTTGATTTGTAATCCACCTTATGTTCGACATCACCATTTGAGCGAAATGGATAAAACCAGATATGTACAATTGGTAAAATCTACCTTTGGAATTTCTGTTTCAAAATTAGCTGGCCTTTACTGTCATTTCATATTTTTATCCCACCGTTTTATAAAAGACAACGGGATAAGTGTATGGCTTGTTCCAAGTGAATTTTTAGATGTAAACTATGGTGCGGCTGTTAAAGAATATTTGTTAAACTATGTAGAGTTAATCAGAATACATCGTTTTAATCCTGAGGATGTTAAATTTGCAGATGCATTAGTAACATCTGTGGTTATCTGGTTTAAAAACAGGAAACCAATTACTGATTCAATGGTAGAATTTACTGCTGGTAATTCAATCCTAAAACCCTCCAATACAATCCAAATTGAAAGGAAAAATTTGATATCAAAAGAAAAATGGTCTTGTATTTTTAATAATGGACATACTGTTTCGAACAACTCAAATGCCCCCAAAATTAAAGATTTATTCTATATAAAACGGGGTATTGCTACTGGTAATAACGACTATTTTATCCTTAGTGAAGATGAAATCGAAAAAAAAGGTTTACCAAAATTTTTCTTCAAACCAATCCTGCCTAGTCCCAAATTTATAGGTTCGGATATTATTCAATCAGATATTGATGGTAATCCACTAATATTTGAAAGGCACTTTGTATTGGACTGCAATTTAAGCAAAGATAAGATTGATAAAAAATTTCAAAAGTTGATCGATTACATTAATTATGGTGAAACCAAAGGTGTTTCTTTAGGATATATTTGTAAAAATAGAAATCCTTGGTATTCTCAGGAGAGACGTGAAAGTCCACTTTTTGTTTGTAATTACATTGGCAGGGAAAATTCAACCAAAGCATTCCGCTTTATTTTAAATAAATCAAAGTCAATTGTTACCAATTCCTATCTTGGCTTATATCCTAAACCAGCCTTTTTCAAATTCCAAAAATCAGACCCAAAAATATCGATTCAAATTTTGGAAATGCTGAATTCCATTGAGTCAAATGATGTTATTAAAAATGGTAGGGTCTATGGTGGAGGAATGTACAAATTAGAACCAAAGGAACTTGAAAATGTAGAGCTCAATCTTCCGGCTAATTTTATAGAATATAATAAGCCAACTACCCAATTGACTCTATTTGAACCTGAGAAAAGTTACATTGCTAAAGATGAAATAGATTCAACGAAATACTAATAAATTAAAATTCAACTCAATATGAAGAAGAAATTAATAATCATTGCATCTGTATTCAGCCTCCTGATCGGTATGATGGGAGTCATTCCCATAATTTTTGAGGGGAAAATTATTCAAAAAGTCAAAAATATGGCAAATGAGTCCCTCAATGCCAAAGTAGATTTCAATGAGGTTAAATTGTCCCTTTTCAAAAGCTTTCCTAAATTAAGCATTTCAATAAATAACTTTTCAATTACCGGGGTCAACGAATTCAACAACATCAGGTTACTGAATGTTGAAACCCTTTCAACTTCGGTGAACCTTTCAAGTTTGTGGAAAAATGACGGGTTAAAAATCAATTCCATCCTTCTCAGAAAGCCGATGATCAACCTGTTGGTCAATAAAGCCGGGAAATCGAACTGGGAAATCGCGAAAATTGATTCGACTGCAAAAAAACCGGAAAGCACGAAAAGCAGTTCAGAAATAGATCTGGAGAAAGTAGTGGTCCGCGATGCCGGTTTTTCGTTTTACAACGAATCGTCACCAATATCTTTGGTCCTAAAGAATGGTTCATTTGATCTTTCGGGTGCGATGCAGGGAAGCAACAGTAAACTTGACATTTCGGGACAGGCCGACAGTATCGCATTTGAATATGGTGGTTCACGTTATATTTCAAATCTGAAACTGGATATAAAAGGTGGTTTACAAGCCGATTTTGATAAGATGTCGTTCACATTTTTACAGAATAAGCTATTGATCAATAAATTACCTCTCGAAGCAAACGGAACCTTTACTATGGGCGAAAAGGACTACAATTTTGACGTCACATTCAAATCGCCAACCTCCTCTTTTGGCGATTTACTTGGGTTCATTCCGGCCCAATACCAAAGTTACCTGAAAGGGGTTGAAACAACGGGGGATATCGCTTTTAATGGTTTTTTAAAAGGAATTTACTCCGACACGACATTTCCTGGTTTCGGCCTCGATCTAAAAATCACAGGCGGAAGGCTCAAATATCCAAACCTTCCAAAGGAAATTGAAAAAATTGAAATGGTCGCGAATATTTCCAAACCACAAGGAGGCCTGGACCTGCTTAAAATCAATGTTGAGCAATGTGGGGCATCTATTGCTGGAAACCCCTTGCAGGGAACTCTGTATGTTGCGACCCCAATTAGCGACCCATCATTAAAAGGTAACCTGAAAGGGAGGATTGATTTTGCGACCCTAAAACAGGCATTGCCAATGGATTCTGTTGATTTAAAGGGAATTATTGATGCAACAGTCGATTTTGGCGGAAATTACTCTTCCATTGAAAAAGGACAGTACGAAAGCTTCAGGACTGAAGGGACAATTTCTTTAAAAGATTTTGAATTTAATTCAAAAATCATGCCCCAAAAAATGGAGATCAAAGCTGCCGAAATAAAGTTAAATCCCAAATCGATAACTTTGAACAACATGACGGCTTTGATGGGTGAAAGCGATTTTAATGTCAATGGTACAATTACCAATTACTGGGCTTATTTCCTAAAGAAAGATATATTGGTCGGGAATATTAATCTGAACTCCAGGTACATAAATATCAATCAATTAATGCCAAAATCCGCACCAAATGACACTGTTGCTACTGTTAAACCTTTTGAAATTCCGGAAAATGTAAATATCATCGTCCAATCATCAGTAAATAAAGCACTTTACGATAAAATGACCATTACCGGGGTTAATGGTAAAATAGTTGTAAAAGACCGGAAAATATTGCTTGATGGTTTGAATATGAATATGCTGAGCGGAAAGTTGGCAATTTCAGGTGCTTATGCAACACCAAAAGGTGAAAAACCCGATTTTGATTTTAAAATGGACATCAAGGATTTTGATTTGCCAACTGCCTATCAATCATTAAGTACGGTGAGGCAATATCTCCCGGTCACCAAAGAAAGTACTGGGGCATTCAATACAGGACTTTCGTTAAGCGGAAAACTAAATGACGACTATTCACCTCAATTTCAAACGGTTAATGGTGGTGGAATGCTTACAGCCAAAAACATCGAACTGGTTGGGGCTGGATTGTTTACGGAGATTGGGCAGTACTTCCGCAAAGACCTTTTCAAACAGGTAAAGGTGAACGATTTCACGACCAACTTCAAATTGGTGAACGGTGGTTTGGAGATTGCACCATTCACCACAAAAGTTGCCGGACAGGATGTTACAATAGGCGGAAGGCAATCTGCGTCAAAAATTGTGGACTACCGAATTGATTTTAAGGTAAATAAAGCAGATTTGAGTGAAGAGGTGACCCAATATATCGGAATGGTGCCAGGTGCCGATAACATTGCAAAATACCCAATTGGCATCAACCTTGCCGGTTCAATTGACAAACCTGATGTTAAAATCGATCTTACGGAAGCCAAAAAATTGGTCGAAACCGAATTTAAAAAGAAAGCAGGATCAGCGATTCAGGACGCTGTCAAAAAATTTGGATTGGACAAGTTGTTTAAGTAGGAAGAAATTGAAATACATAGAAATATTTTGAAATACATTGAAATATATGGAAATATATGGAAATAGATGGAAATATGTCAGCGATTCAGCCTGGGAAAAAAGTAATTGAGAAATAAGTAGTTGCAGTGAGTTGAAAAATATTTTTTTCCGGCTATTTTTGTGCGTTGGGACATAAAGGGGCTTCAGCCCCAGGGTGCTTTATTTA
>Ga0209083_1000680_pt1 | contig 47500 bp, 41 predicted proteins | sample AM7aDNAmetaG_FD_184132 | JGI IMG/M metagenome (GOLD analysis project Ga0209083, IMG submission 184132) | Freshwater microbial communities from Finland to study Microbial Dark Matter (Phase II) - AM7a DNA metaG (SPAdes) (version 3) | ecosystem: Environmental > Aquatic > Freshwater > Lake ...
CCCGCCGGGCACCGGGGCGTACAGCAGGTCAAGGTCGGTCTTGCGCATTACGCTCGCTATCTCGCCCGATCCCGGCTCGCTGACCGTCGCACGCGGGTTCTGCACGAGTTGGGTGTGCACGTCGAGCCGGTGGAAATTCCCGAACTCCAAGCCGCTACCGGTATGCCGACGGATCGTTCATTACGACCACGTCGTCCATGTATTCCCGTCGCCCTGCACAAGCGTGACGCCACCCTGAACAAAGGCGATCAAGTTTCGGGCGGCCTCTAGCGCATTCGTGACCTCGTTGGGGGTAACGTTCACCGCAAATTCCCCTTTGTGCACGACCTCATTGCGCCGCTTCCTGGCCCAGTTGACCGCGCCAAGTATCTGGGTATGTCCCTGTAGCAGCGAGATGTCGCGCATCGAGAACAGATGCAGATTGAGCAACTCCGAGAATGTGATATCCGGCTCGCTCTCCTCCAACTTCTGTTTACTCACGCCGTGTTCTTTCATGTACTCACGGTATGCCTTCGCCAAAACGGATTCACATGCGACGCAGATTTGGACTACAGCAAGGTCTAGGTGGCCGTGGTGGATGAACCCGGCCGCCAAAGCGATGGATGATTCCCACGGTTCGGCACGTAGCCCGGCCGCGAGCATGGTGCGAACCTTGTCCGCAGGCGCTCCGTCCAGCGAGCTGAGAGAGCGGAATGCTGCGTACTCGAAATCCCCTGCAACCTGTATCCAGCCCCGTTCGCCATCGTCCCGCCGGAAGGCCAGCCAGAAAACAGGAATCGCCGTTGATAGTGGTGCTAGGCGAAGCGGTTGACCAACACCCGCAACGCGAAACGCATCTACAATCCGCGCTACAGCATGCACTAATTCCGACTTCCACCCATTGAACCGGAGTTGGAACTCGCGGTTGCAATCATCTGTTCGCACCTTGAATTGCATGGAGACGAATGTCTTCACCGGAAGTGCATGCAGTCCGACGAACTTGGGGTCCCTCAGTATGTCCTCCAGCGCGTTGAAGTGGGCAAGCGTGTATGTCACACGGTCGTTGGTCGGTAGTCCTGGGCCATAAAAGCACTGGAGCATCCTGAGGCAAACAACAACTTCACGGCCACCGAATTGTTCCGCGATGAGGTTCGGGCGCGCGATGGCTTCCTCACGCTTGACGACTTGGGCCAGCTCGCGAATGACGTATTTCAGACATCGCTGACCAGCACGGTGCTCAGGTACGTCGATATGGATTTTGAGCCGTGCTGCGTTGTGATGTCCGAGCATGGCACCGTGAAGTGGGCCACACGTTCAGACAGCATGAAGCGGCAGGCACTCGGGTGGGCTGAACGCGGCAGCAAGCTTCCGCCCAATTCCGTCACTGCGCAAGCGGTCATCTCGAAGTTGAGCGGAACCAACCTGAAGACCGGCGGCACGGTCGATTCGAGTATTTGGTTCGAGCGACGGAACTCATGCCGCATTTGGGAAGAGGCACTGCTGCTCACGATCTGGGGTAGGACGTTGACGTTCATGGCGCCTGAGCACAATTCCAGCTCGTACGACGACTAGGAATCTTCGATTTTCTTTTGTTCCCAATCGGGGCTGCCGCGAACTTTCTACAGAGGCTTGCGACAGCCCCATCTGTTTGAGGTTGTGAGCGAAGCCGGCACCAGCAGGAAGAGGCTTGTCATGTCAGACCAGCAACATCCGTCCGAAAGGCAGAAGCGCATGAGAATCCATATCGACGGAACGCTGCACGAATCGCCGAATCCCACTACCGGCGAGGCGATCTATCGTCTCGGCCACGTTGAAACGGGTTTGGAACTCTACCGCGAAGTCACCGGCGACCGCGAAGACCCGCCCATTGAAGATGGCCCCGAGATCATCCATCTGAGGGAGGACGAACACTTCCACAGCGGCCCGGCGAAAGAAATCACCATCATCGTCAATGGTCGGCAGAAGAAAGTGGCCTCAAAGATGTTCACCTTCGCCCAGGTCGTTGCACTGGCGTACAACCCAGTGCGAACCGAGCCCGGTGTTCTATACACCGTGTCTTATATCTGGACCGGCCAAGGCAATCGACGCGTCGGCTTCGCCCAAAACCTTTTCGCCGGTGGTGCCCGACGGAGAGGATAACGCCGTTTTCAATTATGTGGACACTGCGTCGAGCCGCGCCGAGATTGACATGATCACGCAGAAGCTGGCCATTGGAAGGGTCGCAATCATCGGCCTCGGTGGAACCGGCGCATACGTGCTGGACCTGGTCGCCAAAACCCCTGTGAAAGAGATTCATCTGTTCGACAAGGACGTGTTACTCACCCACAACGCATTTCGCGGGCCTGGGGCACCATCGCTCGAAGAGCTGCGGGCGAAGCCGCGTAAAGTCGATCACCTGGCGGCAATCTACTCCAAGATGCATCGCGGCATCGTGGTGCATCCGGCTCATGTGGACATCAACAACGTTGAGCTGCTGCGACCAATGGACTTCGCCTTCCTATGCATGGACGATGGCGCTGCCAAGAAGCTCTTGGTCCAAAATCTGGAGGAGTACGGCATCTCGTTCGTTGATGTTGGCATGGGCATCTATGTTGGGGAAAATGCCCTCGGCGGGGTGCTTCGGGTCACAACCAGCACCCCGAAGCAGCGAACCCATGTGGCGGCGAGGATTCCGCTTGCCGATGGCAACGGCCCGAATGACTATTCGAGCAACATCCAGATCGCCGATTTGAACGCCCTCAACGCCGCTTTGGCGGTCATCAAATGGAAGAAACTGTTCGGTTTCTACATGGACTTCGCGAACGAACACCACAGCACGTACGGTATCGAGGTTCAGCTGCTGACTAAGGCGGAAGGGCACACATGAGGCAGGATCGACTTCGGCACCGCTTTGTGGAGTTTATGCCCGAGGTTTTGGAAGACGGGGTGCTCTATATTTCGGTCGAGTACACGACGGTGACACACAAATGCTGTTGCGGTTGCGGCCGGGAGGTCGTTACCCCCCTGAGCCCGGCCGACTGGCGGCTCATCTTCGACGGCAAGACGATTTCGCTCGAACCTTCGGTCGGTAACTGGAGCCTGCCGTGTCAGTCGCATTACTGGATCAAGAATAGCCAGGTTCGATGGGCAGGAAAATGGACCCAGGAAAGGATTCAGGCGGGACGGGCGCAGGATGCCAAAATGAAGCAGGCATATTTTGGCACGAAAGACGCCAAGGCGGCTAGTCAGGTGCCCGATGCCACGGCTGAACCCGCCAACATCAAACCAGGTCGTTGGGTGCGAATCGTGGCTTTCTTCCGCCGAAAGTAAGAGATGCGATTCATGCCCTGGCTGGTCCTACTTTCTTCTGATCGCGTGCTGGCTGCGGCGTTGACGTTTCGGATCCCGCGTGCTGCATTTCGCCCTGCCGCAGCCCTGGCACCACCAATCCGGGTGCGCAATGTGCTTCGATCTGTTGATAACTGACGGGAGCACGGTATGTTGATCTTGCTGACGGGCTACTCTGACGGAGAGGGTTGCCTCCAACCCTTCAGGCGAACATGAATGATTGAGAGAGATGAGATCGAGCGAGCCGGCGTGGATCTGGGGGTCAACACGTCCGACGTTCAAAGAGATTACGTCTTCGGTTGGATGTTGTGCGGTATCTTCTCGCACAGTGAGCTGGGCAAGCAGTTGGTGCTCAAAGGCGGCAATTGCCTTCGCAAGGGCTATTTCCCATTGGGAAGATTCTCCGGTGACCTCGACTTCTCAGCATCCAGAGAGATTCCGAGCGAATGGTTTGCCGCAGAGTTGAACCGCGTGTGCGAGTTCGTTCGTGGCAACGCCGGAGTCGATTTCGACACGTCGCGGACCATTTCACGCGCCAAGAGGGGTGCCAGCGACGACATGCAGATCGTGGAAGCTCGGGTTTACTTCCATGACTTCTACGGCCGCGAGAGCTCGATGATGATCAGCGTGCGCATGGATGTCACCCAGTGGGATCGCCTTTACCTGCCGGTGCAGACGCGACGACTGATTCACGCCTATTCCGATTATGAGCAGTGCCAGGCGGACATTCGGTGCGTCAAACTCGAAGAGCAGCTGGCGTCAAAGATGAAATGTCTGCTGCAGCGCCGGCACGTTGCCGACCTATTTGACCTCATTTACTCCAGCATCATCGATCCGGACTTCGCCGTCAGCCGGACCGAGATCGTCAGCACCTTTCTACGCAAGACAGTTTTCCACGCTAATCCGGGAGTCGCGAAGGGATTGTTTGTCGACCTTCCGCTGGTCGCTTTTCAAGGCCTATGGGACAGATACATCGTCTGCCCCATCCGAAGTCGAATTGACTTCGGCAGTGCTGCGGCAGCATTTCAGCGGTTCATCGGCGACCTCTTCGTCAACGTTCCTTCCAGTCAGCGGCAAGTGGAGTTTTTCCCCTCGTCGCTGCGCAATCCGATAATGGAGGCCGGACACACAGTCACACTGCTCGATATCATGTACCACGGAAAGAGAAGGATCGTCGAGCCATATTCACTCAACTACCGCATCCGTAAGGATGGCGTCGCACGGGAGTATTTCTATGTATACGACCGCACCGGCGGTTCCTCTGGACCTGGCATCAAAGCGCTGGTTGCGAGCGGCGTACAGAGCATCGAGAACACGGACGAGTCGTTCGAGCCTCGCTTCCCGGTCGAAATCGCGAAAGCCGGCGAGGTGACGGGATCACTATATTTTCAGGGGCGTCCCGGTTCCCGATACTCCTCCACCTCTTCCGATCACCCATATACTGTCGCGTGTCCGGTCTGCGATAAGCAATTCCGCCGCAAGACTTACGATGTTCACCTGAAGCCGCATAAAGACCGGTATGGGAATCGGTGCTTGGGCAGGATCGGCCACATGAGCTAAAGTACGTAACGTTGGCTGGTCCAGCCGCAGGCCTTTCGGACGCCCACCGGTACGCATCGCCACGGTGCTGAGCGGGCCGGAGAGTTCGCCACAGCCCGGCAGTATGCCTTGCCGACAATCCCCCAGCGCCCGGCTACGCCATATTCCAGCGGTTCCCCCGCCTCCCTCTTCGGCGACGCCGCGGGCCCCCGCTTCGGTCAGCGGTATGTGTCGCGTGCGTGCTTCGCAAGATCGGTCAACGCTCTGACGCAACGGGCGATCTGCTCATCGCTCAACGTCCGACGACGTCTTTCAAGCGTGTCCACCATGTTCTCCTGATGCAGGATCATCACGTTCTGCGCAGACCCATGCACGTCGTCATAGCAGAATGGAACGGCCAGGACAGCGACAACATAGGGGGTCCCTTCACCCATCAGCGCCGTGAGCCGCTTGTTCAGTTCCGCCGCCCGGCCGATCGTGTCCGAAATCAGCCTTGTTGGCTGGTTGTTGTAATAGATATGCCCGTTGGGCTGAGATGTGAACAATCCGCGATAGCTCTTCGTCGATATGCAAAACAGGCCGCCGGGGCCGACCAGCACATGATCGATATCGCTGTCGGCGACCAGTTTGATGTTGTTGAACACGTGCCAGGCGTCGTCAAGATCTGCCAGAAGCCACGCCACCAGCGCCTCGGCCTGGCCACCACGCATGTACTTGATGCGCTCCCTGGCCACGGTATCCAAGGGCTTATCTAAGCACTTGTTGCCAATGTACATGGCGACCAGCGCAACGATGCCCCCGGCGGCTGCCCACCAACTCGTGCGGTGAAGGCACAGGTACATACACAACGCGCCCACCACGGCCACAGCCGTCGCGGTGCCGAAGAATACGTAGGTGACGCGCTTGCGGGACTGGTCCTTACAGAATTGCCCCGCCTTGTTGTGGAGGATTGCCATGATTGGTGTCTGACAGCAGACATTAACGCAAAGGCGAAGCACTGTCCTGTCAGAATCGGCAGAATGCGGTGTTGCGTTTCAGCTCTTGTCCACGGCTCCATCCGCCCTCACTTCGCCGGCCGGCCATCGCCCAGCCGACTAACGAACGTGCCCAGGACCGGGCGTTCTTCATCTGCCTGAAGTATGCGGATCCCGCCATGCTCTGGGTTGTCCGAAGCAAACACCCACTCCCCGCCCTCCACTCCCGAGAATCGCTTGATGGCAACCTCGCCACCTGCCGTGTCATGCCCGAAATCCGCCACGATCACGATCTGGCCACGCTCGCGGGGCGTCCGGTGGTACTCGAACACGCAGTAATCGCCTCGGCTCAGCGTCGGCGCCATCGAGTCTCCCGCCACGCGCACGACGAACCTCCTCGGCCCGGCCAACCGCGCATCCACGATCACCCAGTCGCACGCCTCAAACCCCTCATGCTCAAAGCGCGATGCCAGCGGCCCGGCCGCAAGCCGGCCGACAACCGGCAGCGCCGTCCGAAACTTCCGCTCGCCCACCTCGTGGAATGGGATGACCTCCAGTTCCGCACCCCCATCGTCTTCGGCCTCACTCCCGCCCACGCTGACCGGCTTCGTTACTCCCGCCATCCTGAGCGCTGGGTCTGCAGACATCTTCTGCGGCTCCCACCGCTGCACACCCCGCCGGATCGCCGTGGTCTCCACCGCCTCCAGCAGCGACGCAAATGCCTGCGTCTCCCACTGCGACGCCCGGAAGTCTCTGCCCAGCAGGGCACGGCTGATCTCCACCTCAAAGCGGAACGGATTCTGCTTCTGGACAAACTGCCAGCAGTCAATGATGCGATCCCGCGACCGCTGCAGCGCCTGACGCGTGACCAGCCGGTCGCTCTTGTCCGCGTTCGCCTGCTTGCAGGCCGGCAGCAGGTTCCAGAGATCGTTGTTGTGCCACAGGGCAAACGGGATTACATGGTCGACCTCAAACCGGTCGCTGATCGCTTTTCCCGTCCACACGCAGGCTAGGTCATCCCGCAGAGCAAACACCCGTCTGGCATCGCTCTGGTCCCGCTCCGCGACCGGCGATACCAGCAGCCTGCCAATGATCGTCTCCAGCGGGATGGACTGCTTGTTCATCTCGAAACTCAACTCCGCCCAGCGCAGCGGGATCGCCTCCGCAATCCAGTGCCCCACCAGGCACATCTCCCGCCATACGTCCGCCCGCATATGCACTCGCCCCAGACTCTCCAGCACCTCGCGCCGTGACCGGCACTTGCCCCCGGCAACCTTCTTACCCGAATGCCAGAAGAACCGGGCTTCGCCATCCAGGGCACCGCCCGCGAACGTCACGGGCCCGTTCACAATCGCGGCCGCCACCTTGTTGAACGCCGCATCCACCAGGCCCCGTGCCGGCCCATCCAGTGCATCATTCACAAACGCCTGGTAGAACCCCGTCAGCCCGTTCTGGCCCCGATAATGGGCAATGAGCGCCTCGAGGCTGGGCTGGAACGCCAATCGGGTGCTGCTGCATATCTGCCGGATCGCTCGCTCCGCTTCCAGCAGCGGCCAGTAGTACAGCACCCACTTCTCCGTGATCAAGCCCAATGGCACGCTCACATCATCCTGCCCATGCCACCGCGCCTGACTCGATGCGTCCTGTGCGATGTCGGCAATCGCCCGCAGCAGTGCAAACTTGTAGGTGGCCGTCTTCTTGTCCTGGCTGATGATCGTTTCGATCTGGTTGATCGGCGTCTGTCCTGACGACGCCATCATCTCAAACACCAGCAGGTGCCAGCGGATCTCCGTTCGCCCCAGCGAGTCGTCAGTCGTCTCTGTCGTCACATGACGGAATCCCAGCCGCTCGAACAGCAGTTGCAGCCGCGACGGGGCACGCTCCACAAACAACCGGCCGTCCGGCTTTCGTACCTCGGTCTCCAACTCCGCATGCCCCTCAGACGTGGACAGCAGCAGTCGTCCCCGCTCCTTCAGCATCGAGCGCAACTGAAATGCGAAGGTGAACAGGTCCGCATCGGGGATATGCATGACCATCGCCGTTGCCACCACGGCATCGAATCGCCGCGCCAGCAGTGGATGCCCCTCTTCCAGGGGAAAAGCGGCCTGCCGGTAGAAGACGTTCCCGCTGTTCGTGTGCCCGACCGCCGCCTTGAGCAGTTCCGCCGAAGCATCGGTTGCCGTAACGCGGTACCCGCTCCCCGCGAGCAGCCTGGCGTCGCGCCCGGATCCACACCCTACCTCAAGGACCTCGCCCGATGGCGGCAGGAATCCCAGCAAAAGCCGGTGCAGCGAACCCGGAGTCGCCGCGTCATACCGGGCAGCATACTCGCCGGCTTCCGCGTCATAGGCTGCAACGGTCTGGCGGTCCATATCGGGAAGTGTACCCCTCGCGCAGAGCGGCAACAACGAGCTGCTGCACTGGCCTGTTGTGCACTGGCCGCGAACCAGTGCCGGAGTTACCGGAACGCACTTGGGACGACCCGCCGCCGGAGGAGCCGTGCCGGTCCGAGGAGGAGTGCTGAGCCGCTGGCGGTGATTCAGGGTGAACTGGGCCTTTGCTGCGTACACAGGCGACTGCCGGCATCCCATAGCGTCAGACACGAAGCCTTACCGAGAGTTCATCATCCCTGCCCGCATCATCAATCAACGTGCCGCGATCATCAGAGCCAACAGGTACCCGGAGGAACCGTTGTTTGAGCTCAAGTGTTTGACGATGGCAACTGCGGTGAAGGAGTCAGGGCCAGAAGAGTAGATGCGACGCCCCCCGAGACACAAGCAACGATCTCTAGAACGTTTCCCCTCTTCCTCCTCTATGATTCTGGCAGAGCGGCTCTTACTGCTCTCTCCGCGATTGCTTTGATGTCCAAGGGAAATGGGACTTCTTCGCCGTGTGGCGGCGGCGCTCCTTCACCGACGGTGAAGCCACCGCCGCGTCCTGTGAATCGTATCGCAATGCGAGATTCGCCGGGCTTCAGCGGCGGTTCCGGTTCAATCGTGGCCTCCGGCCAGGTCAGCGCGACAAGGCGGTTCAAAACTGCGTTGATCATTTTGAGCGTCTGCTCAAGAGCATTGGCCGCAAAAAGCATTAGCGGTACTCCCGGCGCGTGAGTTAGTTTGGCTGCGGATTTGCAGTCTGGATTGTCGGGCAGCATAAGTCGCAAGAACACCTTGTTGCCCTGAGTGAATGCCAAGCAATCGGAAACAACAATGGTGTGATGATTGCCCAGGTCGCGATAGTCCGTGATTCTCTCACCGATCGATTCCCAAAAGGACTGGAGCAATGCTCGGACCTGGTTGTCGATTTCAAAGCCATTGCCTTTTTTCAGACCTTTAGCCAACTCAGTAAAGCTGCGCGGAATCTGGTTACGTGCGGCCCTGCTCGGAAAGTCGCGCACATAGAGGATGGTCGCGTCGAAGCTCCGTCGCAGGTTCATCAGAAAGCTGTCCGCGGCAAATCGAATCGGGTCCAATTGGTCTTCTTGGAACCCAAAATGAATCTGGCCCGGAAACGTGGTCGGCAGTATAGACAGTGCAACTCTCGCCGTTTCCAGTTCTTGAAGAGCCCAACACGCGCCACGGGCGTAATATGGCAGCTGCTCAAGTTCACGATGCATTGGATCTGCTGGTTCTATCTGCGGAGCTTCAGAAGATGAGCAATCGAAAGCCTTGAGCGCGGGAATTAGTTCGTATCGGCTTGGCAAGATGCTTGGCATGTCTCATAGATTAGGAGTGCCAACACCAGGTGCAAGTCGGTAGCACAACCATGGTCGCCCAGCTTCTTGGCACATCTGCGTCCTTTAGCGTCGTAGCCGTCGGCCTGGGCCCGCTCTATGCCGTCATCAAAACGCCGTCCGCGACGGGGTCAAAGAGGGGAAGGCACAGAAGTAGTCTACCGGATCTGCTTCACACGGGCAGTGGGCATCTGGCTTGCCTTCCATGCCTGGAACAACCCCGCCCGTCGCCAAGCTGAGTAGCAGGCGAGATTGCAGAACGCCTTGTCGTGATTCTTCCCGGCCCGACTCACGGGCTTGCCGCACTGGGCACACGGGACGATCACAGATCGGGCGGCTTGGCAGCATGCCTGGGAACAGTAATGGTGCCGATACTCCGCCACCCCGCGACGTTGGACATAGTGCCCCTTGCCGCAGTGCTCACATTTGAGGGTGCTCCCTTGGCGCCGATGGAGCCCATGGCACTGGCGTGAGCAGAAATACTCTCGCGTCTTCGGGTTGTGGGATTTGTACCGGCGCACCTTGCGCCCGCAGTGGGCGCACTTGGCAACGATCACCTTGGGCTTCCGCCAGACTACCGGGGCATGTGGCATGACTCACTTTCATCTTCCGTTCTTAGTACCGGATGGTGTGATGTTACTTTCGCACCTTGCCCTTTGCCATTCCCAACCGCTGGCTCCGTGGAAGAGGGCGGGAGGGAGAGCGGAAGCTGGGATCGCATAGGGACCCGCGGAGCGGGCGAACTTCGGAAGCAGGAATATCTCGCTGCAGCATTATGTTTTGACCCTCTTTCCGCTTTGGCGGTAACATTGCCGACGGCATGTTACAGTTGAAGCAGAACCGACGCCCCTACCGTCAGGCTCGCTGGCTGGAGCAATATCGGCGGCTCAAGGAGTATTTTCTGCGCCACGGGCACAGTGACGTGCCGAAGGGCGATGCGGACCATTCACTGGCCTTATGGGTGCTGCAGCAGCGCCAGCGCGATCGGGGCAAGGGCACCCCGCTGACCCCCGAGCAGATCGCCCTGCTGGATGGCGTGGCGTTCCAGCTCAGCCCGCGGCAGGCGTGGTGGGAAGGGTATCTGCGGCGTCTGGAGCAGTTCAAGGCCCGTTTCGAGCATACCCGTGTGCCCCAGGAGTGGCCGGAGGACCCGGACCTCGGGGCGTGGGTCAAAGTGCAGCGGGAATGGCGACGACGCGGGAAACTGCCGCAGGATCGTTTCCAGCGACTCGATGATCTGGGTTTCGTCTGGGGGACTTCAGTTCTGCGTGCCATTGACGTTCGACCCTGGGAACAGCGCCTGGCAGAACTGGCTGCGTACCGCCAGGCGCACGGGAACTGCAACGTCTCAAGGAAGACGCCGGGGCTGGGCCACTTCGTGCACCATGCTCGCCGGCTTCGCAAGCGGGGCCGACTGGCCCGCGAGCGGATCGCACAGCTTGATGCCCTGGGCTTCTGCTGGAGCCGTGCTGATATTCTGGCGTCGAGGCCGTTGGCGTCTGCACGCAAGCCCAAGGCCGCACCCAAGCCTGCACAAACTGAGGCCGATATGGAGGCGTTCTGGCAGGCACGCCTGCGTGAGTTGGACCAATACAAACAACAGCACGGGCACTGCGACGTGCCCGCCGGCTGGCCGGTGAATCCAGCCCTGGCCCGGTGGGTGCGCACCAACGGAAAGCCCGCCGGGCGGGGAAACTCTCAGAGCAGCGGCGGAAGTTGCTGGAGGCAGTGTGCTTCCTATGGGGGTAGCCTGCCGCAGTACCCGGCAGTGGTCGCCGCCCTTATAGTTTCGGGCAAGGTAGTTGGCATCCTCGGTTGCCCGCCCCTTGGCCTTGGGATGGTCGGGCTCCTGCCAAAGGCGTCTCGGGCATCCGCCCAGCGGCCGCGGCGAAGAACGCCGGCGAATTCGAAGCTGTCCCACGCCGCCATCTGCGGTTCGTTCTCTGAAACCGCTGTGGTTCAATTCGATTTGTTGTTGCTATGCACCTGCCGCGTGGTAACGTAGTGTCTGCTTCCCTGGCTGAGACTGTCCCGGTCGGGCGGGAGCAAGGTTTGGAGGACAACAAGAAGAGACTGACAACCGATTAGAAATTGATGCGCGAGCATCACGTACTCTGCTTCGTAGGAAAACCGCCAAGTTTGATTTGCAGAAGCAGTGTCTTGTGCCCGCGCCCCGCAAGGGGCGTCGGCCAGGGCACGTTCTGCAAGCCCCTTGGCGGGGGTCCTACGAGCGTCCTTGGTTCGACGCTCTTCTCCATTTTGGGGCCAGATGGCAAGGCGGAACCCGTGGTCGCTTACCTGCCGTTGGCGGAGGACAGCGTTGGCTTCCTTGGCGGCTCAACTAAGCAGGCGTGAATACATTCCCGGCCAGCGCGCGTAGTTTCGTGTGGCGGCTGTTGGTACGGCCGTGCGAGGTCCCGGGGGCAACCCGACGACGCGGATTGTGCCGTGGGACGCAGCCTACAAATGGAGCAACAATGAACAGAAGATCATTTGCGTTATCCGTTCTGTTGGTGCTGGAGGTTCTGATCGCTTCCGGCAATGCCTTTGCCAAGACGCCCCCACCTGATCTCTTCAAACTATGCGAGAAAGGCACCGCGCAGCAGGTGCGTGCGGCGATTGCGGCCGGCGCGCGCGTCAACGCGAAGGACAAGAATGGTGGGACGCCGCTGGTGATCGCGGCCGTCAGTAATCCTAATCCCGGGGTGATCGCAGCCCTGGTGAAGGCCGGCTCGGATGTCAACGCAAGAGACAAGAATGGCCAGACGCCGCTGATGCTCGCGGCCGGCATCAACCCCAGCCCAGAGGTGATCGCAGCCCTGGTGAAGGCTGGTGCGGATGTCAACGCAAAGGACAATATTGGAGAGACGCCGCTGGAGTTGGCGGCCGCCTACAATCCCAGCCCAGAGGTGATCGCAGCCCTGATGAAGGCCGGCGCGGATGTCAGCGCGAAGACCGAGTCTGGCATGACGCTGCTGGCGAGCGCCGCGTTCAGTAATCCCAATCCCAAGGTGATCGCAGCCCTGCTGATGGCTGGCGCGGATGTCAACGCGAAGGACAAGGATGGCGAGACGCCGCTGATGCAGGCCGCCGGCAGCTTCAATCCCAACCCCGAGGTGATCACAGCCCTGGTGAAGGCCGGCGCGGATGTCAACGCGAAGAGCAATGATGGCACGACGCCGCTGATGCGCGCGGCCGACACGAATCCCCCTGTGGTAATCGCGGTCCTTGTGAAGGCCGGCGCGGGTGTCAACGCGAAGAGCAATGATGGCACGACGCCGCTGATGAGGGCGGCCGGTCACTGGGCAGCCAACCCAGGGATGATCGCAGCCATGGTGTGGGCCGGCGCAGATGTCAACGCAGGAAATCCGGTGCTAGGCAATACGTCGATGCGGTGGGCGGCTGAGAATCGTGATCGCGATCTCGGGGTGATCGCGGCCCTGGTAAAGGCCGGCGCGGAGGTCAACGCGAAGGACAAGGCTGGTTGGACGCCGCTGATGTACGCGGCCGGCATCAATCTCAGCCCAGAGGTGATCGCGGCCCTGGTGAAGGCCGGCGCGGAGGTCGACGCGAAGAACGAGGATGGTATGACGTCGCTGATGTTCGCGGCCCGGTACAATCCCAGCCCAGAGGTGATCGCGGCCCTGGTAAAGGCCGGGGCGGAGGTCAACGCGAAAGACGCAATGGGCAAATCCGTTCTGGATTACGGGAGTAAGAACGAGAACACGGCCGTCGTGACGGAATTGATCAAGGCGGGTGCAAAGGCCAAGGATGCTGGAGTTGTGCCAAATGACTCGGCAACACCACCCTCGGGATCCGTGCTTCCGGACGGCGAGCGGAGTGCCGTTGCCCAAGACGCCCCACCTGATTTCTTTGAACAATTATGCAGGGCGGGCACCGTGGAGCAGGTGCGTGAGGCAATCGCGGCCCGTGCGGATGTCAACGCGAAGGACGAGGCCGATATGACGCCGCTGATGATCGCGGTCCAGTACAATCCTAGCCCGGAGGTGATCGCGGCCCTGGTGAAGGCCGGGGCGGAGGTCAACGCGAAGAATCGGAATGGCGCGACGCCGCTGATTCTCGCGGCCGCGTTCAAACCCAATCCCGAGGTGATCGCGGCCCTGGTGAAGGCCGGCGCGGAGGTCAACGCGAAGGGCACGAATGGCGTGACGCCGCTGATGATCGCGGCCGCCAAGAATTCCAATCCGGAGGTGATCGCAGCTCTGGTAAAGGCGGGGGCGGATGTCAACGCGAAGGACAATAATGGCATGACGCCACTGATGGTCGCGGCCACCTTCAATCCCAGCCCCGAGGTGATCGCGGCCCTGGTGAAGGCCGGCGCGGAGGTCAACGCAAAAGACACGAATGGTGGGACGCCGCTGATGGGCGCGGCCGCGTCTAATCCCAGCCCCGAGGTGATCGGAGCCCTGGTGAAGGCCGGGGCGGAGGTCAACGCAAAAGACACGAATGGCGCGACGCCACTGAGGGGCGCGGCCCAGTTCAATCCCTGCCCCGAGGTGATCGAGGCCTTGGTGAAGGCCGGCGCGGAGGTCAACGAGAAGAACACGAATGGCGTGACGCCACTGATGATCGCGGCCGCGTTGAATCCCTGCCCCGAGGTGACCGCGGCCCTAGTGAAAGCCGGCGCGGAAGTCAACGCGAAGGCTGAGGGTGGCCTGACGCCGCTGATGGCCGCGGCCCAGATCAATCCCAGCCCTGAGGTAATCGCGGTTCTGGTGAATGCCGGCGCAGATGTCAACGCGAAGGACAATAGTGACAAATCCGTTCTGGATTGCGGACGGGGAAACAAGAACACGGACGTCGTGACGGAATTGATCAAGGCGGGGGCGACCCTTGTACATGGGAGTGGTCCATCATCTAGACCTAGTACTCTGCTCCAACCAGAGATCAAGGCTGGCGGAGTTGCGTTCCGAATACTAAACGCTCGATACGCCAGTGCCAGAAGAACATTTGATGTGACGAAGAAAGTGAGGGAGCTAGTCTCTGCAGGGATGCCAATACGAGCGGCAAACGATGTGTTTGGAGATCCTGAGCCCTATCACGCAAAGCAGCTGTCCGTAACAGTTGACCTGGGCTGGTGTGTGATATCGATCGTCACCGCTGAGGAACGAACGGTCCAGATTGCACTATCACGCGCAGCAGCCAATCCGCAGAAGAATGGCTTGAAGATCGTTTCGGCGTCGTATGGCGCGTCACACCGCGAGGTAGATGTAACGGCTCGCATCGCCGAACTGGTTGGGCAGGGCAAATCGATTCTTGTAAACTCGGCTATGCTTCTTACACCGGACCCGGCATACAACCAGATTAAGACGCTTTCCATTCAGGCTCAGTGCGACGATCAGCATGCCACGATTAGTGGGCAGGAGGGTAGCGTTATCGGTATCAGGAAGAAGCGTTAGGCTCTGTCTGAAAACTCAGAACGTGGCCTAATAGTGCCAGCCGTCAAGGAGGTCGGCTTCCTGCTTGCGAGCCTGCTTCCATGCCGCTGCCAGCGATGCGGCTGGCCAAGACCCGTGGAGCGACCCGGCGGCGAGAACTGTCCCTTGAGGCGGCGAAGGCCGCAGCCTACAAAGGGAACCACTATGGACAGAAGGTCATTTACATTATGCAGGGCCTGAAATCCAGTTGTATCTAATCGTGCGCAAAAGGCGATGGACCAAGCATGAATAGGAAAATCGTAGCGGCGGCGATAGTAGGCCTCCTCTTCGGATACAGTTTGGCACAGGCGCCTCCGAGCGTCCAAGCTAGGTTTGATGCAGCAATGGTGAAACTGAACGAGACGCGAGCAGCATTCCAGGCAACGCTTGTGAACGTGCCGGAATATCAGACAGCCAGAGAAAAGTTCGAGGCCGCCAACAAGGATCTGGAGAACGCTCGATCGAAGGGTGAGGATCTAGCGGGCAAGGCTACTGCTAAGTTCGAAGCCAAAGCTGAAATGAATGCTCTGTATAGACGGCTAGAGGCAAACAACTCTGATATTGTGAAGCTCGTAACCACTGTTGATGGGATCAAGTCAGAATTGAGGGCGGCGGTTGCGAAGGCCAAGCGTGCTGGAGTAGTGCCGACTGACTTGGCGACACCACCGTCGGGATCCGTGCTTCCCGACGGTGAGCGGAGTGCTGGTACCCAAACGCCCCCACCAGATCTCTTTGAACCATGCAAGGAGGGCACGGTGGAGCAGGTGCGTGAGGCACTCGCGGCCGGTGCGGATGTCAACGCGAAGGACAATGATGGTCGGACGCCGCTGATGTACGCGGCCATCAAGAATCCCAGCCCAGAGGTGATTGCAGCCCTGGTGAAGGCCGGGGCAGATGTCAACGCGAAAAACAACTTTGGCCTGACGGTGCTAATGTGTGCAGCTGGCACCAATCCCAGCCGAGAGGTGATCGCGGCTCTGGCGAAGGGCGGGGCGGATGTCAACGCGAAAGACAAACGTGGCCTGACGGTGCTAATGTACGCGGCCGGCTTCAATCCAAGCTCAGAGGTGATCGCAGCTCTGGTAAAGGCGGGGGCGGATGTCAACGCGAAAAACATCATCGATGGTGTGACGCCGCTGATGGCCGCGGCCTTTAAGAATCCCAATCCCGAGGTGATCGCGGCCCTGGTGAAGGCCGGGGCGGATGTCAACGCGAAGGACGCAATCGGTAAATCAGTTCTGGATTTGGGGCGGGAAAACAAGAACACGGACGTCGTGACGGAATTGATCAAGGCGGGTGCAAAGTAGCCGATACCGCGGCGGGTGCACTGTTGATCTCGACGTATGTAGCTATTCGTAGCTGGAGCTGGCAAGCCGTCCAAACATCCAATGTGATCAGGGGCCGCGAGAACAAACGTCGGTGTGTGATGCGAGATACGAGACCGGATCCGGCGAGCGGGCAACTGGTGAGGGGTGGCCAGTCTGGCGGCGATCGCTTCTTTTCGGCGTCTGAGATGTTGCGAGGCTACCGCCCCTGCCAACGCTTGGCTACCACTCTGATGGCCAAAAAACAAGTAAGGGCGGCCACCTCTGGTCGCCAAGCGGAAGAGGCACGATGGCCTCCTCCGCTTCGACAGCCAGCCAACGTGGCCGGCTTGCCTATCCCGCCGCCACCAGCTCGCTCGACAGCAGGTTCAGCATCAGGTCACCACAGGTCGCGTAGCCGCTCAAGATCAAAGGGGTCTCCTATATCAATAGATCTTATATTAGATTGTACGGGGGTATCATCCATGACACCCCACCCCTCTCACCGGTGATACCCCCGGCAGTTGCACGACCTGATTCCACATCCATGCCCCGCTCGAGCGCTTGCGACGTTCGCGACGCCGCTCTACTTGCCTCAGCGCTTCCTGACGCAGAGAATGTCATACCTGTCCTCGCCACTCTCCGATGGTCCCATCAAACCCGAAAGCACCGTGCCCCTCACGGAAGCTGATAGCTAAAAGAAAGAGATCGGCCCCACCACCCGGGAGCGGGAGAGGCGGCGCGCCTCTCCCGCCCAAGATCGCAAGCGAGCCGACGTGGCCGGCTTGCCTATGCCGCCACCAGCTCGCTCGACAGCAGGTTCAGCATCAGGTCGGGATCGACGCTCAGGCCACGCAGCCAGCGGGCAAACTGCCCCACCATCATCCCTGCGGCAATGTTGGCAGTAAAGATGGTGCTCTTCGCCGTGCAGGCCCCCTGGAACGCTTCGGCCTGTGCGAACAGTGTCGTGGGATAGTGCTGCCGGCTGGCATGATCGCCGGCCGCGAGTACCCGGATCACCTCGGCACTCATCCGGCCGTCCACAAACAGCCGGGTGCGGTCCTTCACCGCTTCCCAGATCAGCTTCCGGGTGGCGATGGAGTCGACGCAGCAGAACAGCACCTCCCCCACCTCCAGGCTGCGGCGGAAACGCTCGGGATACTGCTCGATGGCGATCCCGGAGTGCATCTGCCGGCAAAGGTCCGCCGTCGCCTGCACCTTTGCCCGGCCCAGGTCGGCCTCCAGGTACCCCTGCGGCGCCAGGTTGGCCGCCTCGACCGTATCCGGGTCCACCAACTGCATGTGGGGCACGCCGATGGCCGCGAGTTGTAACGCTACCTGGCGGCCGATGGCACCAACGCCGACCACGGTCACTCGGCAGGCGTTCAGTTTCTCCGGCGGCAGGATATCCCGCTGACGGATGTCACGATCTTCGATGCTGTTCATGGGACAACTCCTTCGGTTAGGGTTTGGATTCATCGTGCAGAACGGTTGTGGGTAACAGACGATTACCGACCGGTGACCGACCGGATGATCTGGGCGAAGACTTCTACCTGAACTCCCTGCCCAAGGATCTCTCCGGCCGTAGTCACGGCATCGCCCAGGATGTAGTCATCAGGAAGCCCCATCAGGCGGCGGACCTCAGCGAGCGTCAGCCAACGGTGACAATCCGGCTGGCTGGGATGGCGGACAACAACGTTGTCACCCTGGCCGGCGAAGTAACGCTTCTTGATGGTGGGGCAATACGCGTCCTCAGGTTTGAGCTGAGGCGGCTGGAATCCATTCTCCTTCGCTGTCTGCCGTTGCCAATGGTTATAGAGCCATGGCTTGCTCTGGCGGTCGAACCACAAGGGGCTGTCATCGGGCACATCCTCCATGATCTCGCCCAGCCGACCTCTGGCGGTTCGCGGTTCCGGCCAGGCCACATGATCAAAGGTGGTTGCCACCACAACCGCTCGTGTTCGGGCGGTCAGGGCGCCATACTCGATCGGGTTGATCACTCTGGCGTCCACCGTATAGCCCATGCGGGTCAGGGCGTGGCATAGGATGTACCCGGCTCCACTTTTAAGGAATGCCGGCACTTCCTCAACAACGATGGTGTGGGGGTTGAGCAGATCGGCCGCCTTCAGTGCCCAGTAAACCATGTCCCCCAGCTCATGGGCTTCAGGAGGCAGGTCTTTGAGACGCTTATTCTGACCTCCCCGATCCAGACGACGGATCTGAGAGTATGGCTCACACGGGATGCCCATCTCCAGCAGGCCGATGGGCGCCAGGCCGGCAAGTTCATCCCAAGGAGCTTCTTCGATTGAACACTGGTACATCCGTCCACCGTGATTGGCCTGGAAGATGTCAGCATAGTCACGATCGATCTCAATCGCGGCCACGGTCTGGAACCCGGCCATTGCCGCCGCCTGGCATAACAGGCCACCACCGGCGAACAGGGAGACGGCGGACGGAGATAACCGTCGCTGGCTCTGCTTTAGGGCCAGGTAACTGGGAGTGATGCAGATGCGTCCCACCTCCCCCCGGACCATCACCCGGCGGATGGTGCCGGCCTCAAATGCCTGGTGGATCTCCGAGCCGTTGAGGTCAATGACGGCGTTGGCCCGCTTGCCGCTGATCGTGCGGCCAGTGGGTGAGAGTTCCAGAACGATCTGTTGCCTTTGATAGGCAACGGTAAAGCATCCACCGGGGACGAAGCCGGCGGCAATCAGCCATCGCCCTTCAATGTAGATACGGGGATGGCCACGATGCTCGCCCAGGGCGAGAACCGTGGTACGGGTTGCGACATGCATAGGTATCCTTTCTCGGGAGGGGGCACAGCGTGCGGAACGGGCGTCCGACGCTATGCCACCTCCCAGGTGGGCTGTTGTTGGTTGGGTTGCCTGCGTTGAGAACCAACGCAGGAGTGCGGTCAGAGAGATGAGGTCAATCCTCATCTGGACGCATGATCGTCAGCACGGGCTCTGCCGTGTCGCCAGGTCCACACATCGCCTTGAAGCGAATGGTTTCGGATCTGCCGGGAGACTGCTGGAAGAGCACCTCGAAGTGAAGCTGATCCGTGCCCTTGGGACAGCGACGGATGGCAGTGATCAGCACGAACAGCATGTCATGAGCTCTGCCCCGCTCGCTCTGGCCCATCGACTTCGCCTTCTCCGGGGGAACGATCCAGCCATGCCATACGGCACTGGTACATGCCACAGGTATGGTGAACCCCTCCTGCTTCGACCATTCGGAGAGATCCACCAGCACGCCATCGGCAATGGCCTGCTCGCGGGTGTAACTGAAGATGACCGGTCCGAATAACGACTCATCGTCGCCGACGTCGGTCTTGTTGTTTTCATCGGTGCTCATAGGCCAAAACCTCCATCCTCCCCCTGGCCGTGGCCAAAGGGGTCTGACAAGGATTCAGCCTCAAGCTCAGCGAGTAACAAACCCTTCTCCCACGGCTCCAGGTCGGTGATCCGGCCTTCCCAGGGTTCCCGTTCCCATGAAGCGGCAGCGGCCGATCCCGCAGGTTGCAGAAGGTGCGGACCTGGCGTGAACGTCTCGACACTCACGTGAAGGTCGTACTCCGCCAGCCATGCCTCATGGTCAGAAGCGGCAAAGGGGTGCGTGTAGTCCACCTCCACCGGCAGATCGAGATCTCCGCCGGGCCCCACGTTGAACCGCAGCCGCGCATAGGTCTGGTTCGTCTGGGCGAGAATGAACATGACGGCCCAATCACACTTCCCGAACACGCGGGCAAACGTCTGCTCGTCGGTGCCGCTGGGCGTGGGGCTGCTTCCCGGATGGGTATGCAGCCAGATGCGGGCAAACTGCTCGGGCTTTCGCCCCAGATCCACCTGCTTCTCGAAGAAGTCGGCGACCGCCGCATCATCAAATCGAACTGTCACTTCCGAGCAGCACTGTTCCACGGTCACAAACTCCTCGACCAGCAGTGGATCATCCGCGGCCGTAATGCCAAAGCCGCCGATCTCGGTGGCCCCGGCATGACAGAGATACTGCAGCTTCGCCCAGGCCGTGGGGGTGAACCGCAGGATGGGATCTTCAGGCAGTTGCGGCTTGAGCAGCGGCATCGGCCTCTGCTGCTTGTCCGCTCCCGATAACGACTTGTTTGAGGTCCTCATTTTCCTTTTCCTTTTGTTGGTCCCGACAGGACGGGCACAGGTCATCTTCGATGCACTTACGACACACGGTGTCTCCACACTCAGCACAACGACGCTGGCAGCCGGTACAGACGGTTTGGTCACAGGCCGGGCAGGTGCTTGAGCACCCGGAGCAGACGCTGTCATCACAGCAACTACATGAATGGGAGCACTCACCGCAGAAGTCGTTGCCGCACCGTTCGCAGCCATAGCGACTGTCATCATCCGTGAGGTATCCGCAGTCGCTGCAGGCGATGCCCGTCCAGCGGTCCAAAGCGACGTAAGGGGAATGCCGGTTGTAGGTCTGCAGCACCTGACGGACCAGGATGAAGAAGTCGCACAATCGGCCCTGCTGCAACGCTGAACGGATTGGGGCAGAGGCATCTCCCTCGCATAGACGCTGATCGCTGACATGGGGATGGGTCACCGATTCATTGCCCTGGGCCGGGTGGGGATCGCGGGCAACTATCTTGTAGGCGGGCCAGCGTGAGGGGGTGGAGAGCAGGTTCAACGACAGTTCGATGCGGAACGGGCCTAAGTACACCTCTTCCAGTTCGATGGCCTCGGTAGTAACACTCAGGACCTGGGCCTCGACCTTGTACTCCCATTCTTCGAACTCCTGGCCGATCTGGAACAATTCGAGCCAGATCGAACGCAGCTCGGGGACAGGGGGCAGCGGCCGTTCCAATTGGGTCCGGATCTGTTGCAGGTCGCTCAATAGAGCTCCGGTCGAAAAGCGCAGATCACTGCGCAGGGTCTCGGCCGTAGCGGCAAAGCTGTGGTCGCGGCACAGCATCAGCCTGCGTCGCAGGTCCAACAGACCGCCCAGTTGCTCGTGCAGCGACTGGATATAGCCGGACAGGTCGTACAAGGCACGATTACGCTGCTCGATAACCTGGGTGCGGACGCGGTCGGCAAGACGCAACAACTGTTTCTGTTGCTTGTCCATGGGAAACTCCTTGCAATGGGAAGCCAAGAACGAAGAGGGGCACCTGCCACAATGCACATGTGCATCGGGCAGATGCCCCTGGGAGTGAACCTTACGTGGTATCCCGCCCTCAGGCGGCCGCTACTTCCGCACCCTCGATCTTGGTCGGAGTAATGGAGATGCGATCGCCCTCCTGCAGCACCTGATCGCGGACCACCGGCTGGCGGTTGACGCGGATCAGGTAATCGCCGGCCGAACGCTCGGGGAGCCGCTCACGGAAGAGCTTCTCGACGGTGGTTCCCGCTTCGATCTCGATATGGTCGGCGAATCCGCCGCCATCGTTGTTTATGTACAAAACCTTCATGGATGAATCTCCTTGCTTGAGGTAAACGGGGTCTATCGTGTTTCCGGGGGAACTTCCCACCGGATCTCTAACTGCCACCCGGCGGAACTGGCAAACGCTGCCAGAACCTGCTGGGCATGCTCTCGGGCGGTGGCCATGGTGGCCGGCTCGCTCGCCGCCTTCTCGATCGTCTGCTGGGCTTCACGCATGCCCTGGTCCACCAGTTGCTTGGTGACATCGTCCAGGCGCATCAGCTTCCAGAAGCCGTGCCGATCCAGGGCAAAGACTCTGGTACGCTCATGGTCAACACGGGCCTGGATCACGGTCGGCTGGGGCAGGATCAGCACCAGGCTCCTGGCACTGTCGTCTTTGTCGCTGATCCGAGCCTGCTCCATGTCGATGCCGATCAGGGCGTCGCCGCGGATCACGAGCACCGCCGACATCGATCCGGTGAACCCGCTGATCTCGCTGACAATGGCATCGGCCAGTGTCACCTTGGTGGTGACCAGCGAGGTGAGCGCTCGGACGCTCTCCAGGGTGGGGCCGGCATGGGAGAACTCGGGATCAGCATGTGGTGCCCGTAACGCCCAGAGCACAGATGTGGCGAGCATGACGGCGATCAGAACGACGATCAGGGCCATGATGGCCACTGCGAACTTGCGGAATGTGGACATGAACAGATCTCCCTTCGGAATGGCTGGTATCACTGGTGCGCCAGCACCAGCAGAATGAACAGGATGAGGATGATGATGATCACTGGCATTTGACCTCCTTTCTGGATGAAGTCGTGGTAAAGGGTTCGAGGGTGATCGGGACAGTTGGAATTGGGCGTAGGGAACGGAGGGGTGGGGAACGATCAGTTGCTGGCGGCCAGTTCCATGGCCCCGGCCCAGGCGTCCTGTTTGAACTGGTTGGAGGCCCCGAACCAGATCGAATCCAGGCGCCGTTCGCGACGGGTGGCCGGGAGAGTACCGCGGTAGGTCTTCTGGTGATCGGCCCATTCACTGGCGGCGTTGTAAGCCGCCCACATCGAGCCGCGGACCCCGGGCAGACTGTTGGTGACGTTGGCAAAGTTGGCGTAGAAACGCTGAACGATCCCCTCTCGGTGGGTTCGGGTGCGGTCGGTCTGGGCCGCGGGCAGGAGCATGTCGAAGTAGCTGGAGAGTTGCCGGCTGCTCACCTGCGTGTCTCTCAGCAGCTTGGTCTCGATACTGAAGCGATCAAGACGTTGGGTGATCATCCCCAATGCCCGGCGGGCCTCTTCCACCCTCTCCGGCAGGCTGGAACAGTGGCGGATGCTCCATCCACTGCCCTGCCCCTGACGCAGGGCCAGGTTTAGCGTGTTCATGCAAACGACACGAACACAGGTGGGGAGCATACGCACGGCCATACTGCCATCGTGGCTGTTGGTCAGCAGCAGATAGGGACGGACCTCATCATCCGGCGTCACCCACAACTGTTTGGGGATCCGGGCCAGCATCCACACCACTCGGCCACCTCGAAGCGCGCCGGCCGATTCGAACATCGCCAGCTTCTCTCCGACCAGAGTATCCATGAACGTAAAGGCCTCATGGTTTTGGAACGGGGTATAGCCATCGCCGACCACGCCCAGGACGGCGCGGGTGTCGGTGCGGAGGGTGGCACGATGCTGGTGACAGGCGACCTCGGGCGATGAGCCATTGGGATCGCTTGCCCGGAGGGGCCAGAGTTCCACGCTCCAGTCCAGGTGGGCCAGGGTGATGGCCTGGCGGCTGGTCTGGGCCTGGGTGATGTTGGCGCCCAGACCATGCCAGGGTGGTTCGCCGACGGTGAACACGGCGGCGACCCCGGTTGTCATATCAATCTCATGTGCCATATAGGCATCTCCTATTGGTAAAGGGTTTTTGAATGAACAGAAGCGGCACGTTCCGCCTCACAAAGCAACAGCGCAGAAGACCGCACGTACAGGGGACAGGAGGATCAGGCTTCCTCATCCTGATCGGCGGACTTGAACTTCAGTTGACCGACGGTGCAGTCAGCAGGCAGGATGTCACTGCGCAAGCCCAGGTACACCGGCTGATACAGACTGCCGCCGGGATAGGCGTAGAGGCAACGAACGTCGATCACCTGCCCGGTGGAGGGGATCTGGGTCTTGGGCGGGATGGTGACATTGCCTATAGCGATGCGAGCCGTGCCATCAAACAGTTCGAGCCCCACGCTGCGACGGCCACCATTGGCTCCTGCGACAATGCAGGAAACGGTGGCAGTGAACTTGAACTTGCGTTGGTCACCGCCGCTGGCAGGACGGCCGGGGACATAGAGGGAATCGGCGCGCTTGAAGACGATCCCCTCTTTTCCCTCTTGCCGGAGCCGGGCCAGTAAGGATCGTTTCGCCGACGGTGTACTGGCAGTGGGCACGGGAATGATCGGCCCGCCCCCTGCTGTGGCCAGCAGCTCATACATTGCCACCAGCCGGCGGGCACAAGGCTGCTGGCGAAGATCCACACAGGCGTTCTCCAGCAGGTCGAAGGCATAGAACCTTTCGCCGATCGCCTCGCCGTCGAGGAGCCATTGCTGGCTTCCCAGGGTCAGTGCGTGGGCAACGATGGGCTGGGGCAGGGCAACAACCAATCCGCGGCGGTTGATGCCGGTGATCTGGTTATCCCTTCTCTGGATCAGCACGCGTCGGCCGTCAAACTTCTCCTGCGCCAGCCAGGTGGGATCGGCAATCAGTTTCTGGGCCTCATCCTCGTCGATGGGGTTCAGGAGCTGCGGCAGGATGCCGGTGGATTGAGATTCGCAGGTGGTGCCCTGGTAGGGAGTACCGGACTCGCCGGGGGAATACCCCTTGGCGGTCTTTGCCTGGATGAGCTTATCGAAGATCTTGCTGGCGGCAGCATAGTCCACCGGGGCCGGGGTCTTGCACCCGGTGGTCATCGTGCTGCCCCGGCGGCCGTAGGCGAAGTTCACGACAAAGCCGGTGCCAGACGGCTCTAACGCCGCCTGGTACGCCTTATCGCTTCCGCCTGCACAGTAATACAGCGTTACATTGCGGGATTGGGTCGAGGTCATGGAAAACACTCCTTTGGGTTTCAACGAAGAAGCGCCACGCCGGAAGAGGGTCTTCCGGCGTGGCTTGATCAAACACGATTCGGTTCAGCAGCCCTCTTGTTCTTAGCCATCAGCGGCCGCCGAACGGCATCTGGTAACCAGCCAGCCGATCCCCCTGCTCAGCCAGAGGATCAGCCGTCCCAGAAGGATCATGGTGCAGAGGATGGCCGTCAGGCAGCCGCGACCGGCGTGATCCAGCAGCATCTGGCTGGGTGTTCGCCTGTGGTATGCAGACATAAAGTCTCCCTTCTCCGCTGGAAAGAAGCGGAAGTGGTGAGGTTGAGGGTGATGAGGAATCAGTGGCCGCCGAACGCCGGGCACTGACTCTTGTACTGGCAGGTGACACAGTTCATCGGCGAAGGGTTGGGATAAAAGTTGCCGGCCAGGACTGCCTGCCAGGTGATGGCGATTGCATCCTGAGTCCGGCGGATGCCCTCGCCCGTGATCGCTACGCTCAGCATCTGCAGTTGCACGGTCTTCTGCTTGGTCAGCACCACGAACTCGCCCTGGACGGGTTTGTTCATGCTGCGGGCCATCTCACGAAGCACCCGACCATAGAGAAACAATTGGTCGGCCGATTCTTCGGCCTTCTGCTGGCTCCACTTGGCCCGACTGGTCTTGAAGTCGCGAACGACAATGGCGTTATCGGTCTCGTACACCAGATCGACGCGGGCCAGCACATCGGGCAGGCCCCTATCGAGCATGACCCTGAACTCCTCCTCGACCCCGAGCAGCGTTCCCCTGGGTTGTGAAGCCGGGGAGGCCATGAACGTGGTGATCATCCGATCAGCCATCTCGCCAAGCACCGCTTCATCCTGGTCTTTGGCGTATCGGATCGACAGGTCTTTGCCGGCCGCCGACTTCTGCTCCTGCCAGCTCAGGCGATAGGCATGCAGCAGATCTCCCGCGGAAGGATGGAGTCCGGCCATCATGGCGTGGAAACAGGTTTCTACCGCGGCGTGGATCGCCGAACCGTAGACCAGGCTGGCAGGGAGAAAGTCCGGCCGGGCATCATTGACATAATGAAGCTGGAAGCGTTTTGGGCAGGATCGCATGCTGCTGATCTGGCTGAAGCTGACGTAAGGCCGACCCGTCAGGAGCTGTGCCTGCTGGTTGGCAGGCCTTAACGAGACGGGTGAGGCAACGGATGGTGCCATGGTGGCGGTCATCGGCCACCGCCGTTCCTGCCGGCGGACGCGGCTTCCGGGGGCTCGACGGACTTGAGGCTGTCGATCAACTCCGAAGCCTGTTTGATGGACAGACTGAGGAAGGGAAGGCCGATGAGTTGCTGGGCTTCATACTCGGCATCGGTCCCCAGACGGCGGCAGATGGCCTGGATCGCCCGCTTCTGCGATTCGGTGGCACCCACGACGCGGCCATTGCCGCGGGCGGCCCCGTTGCCATTGCCATTGGCACGCGGAGGGGATTCCTGACGGGAGGTCTGAGAAGCAGGATGGTCCTGACCAGGACTGCCAGCAGCCTGGCGATCCAGGGCGACTTGGGCCTGCAGGTAGAGATTGGCCACCTGGGCCTGCAGATCGTCGGGGCGGGCCAGTAGGGCCTGATCCAACTCTGCGGAGACATTGATACTGTAGCCGATGGATTGATAGTCCTTCGAGGCCTTACGGCTGAGGCCTACGTTGATGGACAACGGCATTCATTAGCTCCTATTCCGAGCCGTTTGGCTCGCTGTGAAGACTCCATAAACGCAAACAGGGACGCAGCGCAACGGCTACATCCCATCACCTTATTATGTCGCGTAAACGAGGTTTATTAAGCTAAGGGGAGACTTCGGGGAACATCCCGTGAAGGATGCGATGATTCAGTTCGTGCAGAGCGTTTCGATTGCTGTCCCAATGCAGCATTTCTAGGCAGGTTGCGTAGTCCACCCATCGATACGCAGTATGCTCAACCCCGATCCGCAGTTTCGGGTCCATGATCCGCACGGCAAATGTGTACTCGGGCACCACCAGCACGCCCGGACCCCACTGCAGATGCCCCGCCAGTTCCATGACCGGCGCCGTATTACGCGAATCCAGGCGAAACAACGCCGCTGATGCCGGGATTTCGGCTTCCTCCTCGACTTCCCGCCGGGTGGCCTCGAGCGGCAATTCGCTCCCCTCGCCGCCACCGGCAATGAACTGCCAGTAACCGGCATCGGCTCGCCTGAAAACGGCATAGTCCACGTTCCGCCCGGTGTCATAAAACAGCAGGACCAGGATCTGAAAGGGCGCTCGTCCCTGACCGTGCCACCGCTGGCCAGCGGGCGGCAATCCAGGCGCCGTGTCGGGTTGTCTGGAGCCCTCATCCATGGGCACCCATGCTAACTACACCTTCACCTTCGCTAACGTCATCATCTTCTCCTTCCGCAATCTCCAATCCCCAATGAATTCGTCGCAAAGAACGCACCACCTCACACCGCCCTCGGTTCGCAGCCGGCCGCAGAATCCGACGGAATCGCCGTGCCGCATTCCGGGCATCGCTCTTTGCTCGCCCGCAAGTCATAGCCGCAGTGACAGCAATGCCCTACTTTGCGAAACTTCGGTCGATAGATGGCGCCGCATTGTAGGCACCTTCGTGTGAATCGCGGCGCTTGCACATACCCGACGCCCGCAATCTCACCCAATGGCACGAGCTGGACAAACAGCCATCGAATCGCATTTGCCGCGCTCCACGTAATGCGACCATGAACCGATCCACACCGGGGACACCAGCCCGCAGCGAAGAACTTTGTACTCCCCGTGCGCGCGCTGTTTTCGTCGGAACGCATCATCAATCCTAATCTAGCGAAATCCGGCCGCCACCTTCACCTTCACCACTGTCATCATCTTCTCCTTCCGCAAATCCTAAACGTCTTCGCTACGGAATAATCGATAATCACCAGTCTGATCCCATCCCCTCACACCGCCTTGGTTTCGCAGCCTGCCGCAGAATCTGACGGAATCGCCGTCCCACATTCCGGACACCGCTCCTTGCTGGCTCGCAGGTCATAGCCGCATTTGGCACAAAGCCCCTTCGCGATCCCGGCCCGCCGTCGGCGCTCCCGCCACAGCAGAATCGCGCCCGGAACAATTGTCACGATCAGCAACAGCATCCACGGCACAAAGAGCCGGTGCCTCTCATCCGGACCAAGAGGCGACGTACCGTACTGGCTCTCGTACCCAAACATGGAAGGGCTGCCGAAGAACGGACCACGGCGCAGCCAAAGGTACTCCCAGAAGCACCTCGTGGGATGCTCAGCGCGGTACCGGGAGACCCCCTCGGCCCCCTTGGCAGGAACGAAACCCAGATCAATTCGTTGATAGGACCGGCTCAGAGCCAATCGGCCATTGGTCGACTCGACGATAACCGCATGGTGGTCTTGTCGCGTTCCGTCCAGCCACTGGTAGCTATGGCGGGAAATAACTGCTGGATACCACACGCTCTGCGCCCAGAGCCCTCCAGCGACCAGGCCGGCCAGAACCAGCACCCACCCGAGCACGGTTCGACGACGCTCATTCACAGACACGCTCCTCATTTCACATCGCCTTACGTTCGCAGCTGGCCGCAGAATCTGCCGGAATCGCCGTCCCGCATTCCGGGCAGCGCTCCTTGCTGGCTCGCAGGTCGTAGCCGCAGGCGAGGCAGAGGCGATGCTTGAGGCGTCGTTGCTTCTTTACATACGAGTTAAGCCACAGCACGGGGAGAACAAGAGTCAGCAGCAGGAAGCACAGGGGAAGCAGCCACATATTGCGAACGGCCCACGGACTAGGGGCTGGCGTCCCAGAGATAAGAAGGGATAACTGGGCACTCTCATATACAAAAAAGAAGAGAAGCAGGTAGCATGCTGCTGTTGCGAGGAACAACAGCAACGACAATGCCGAGAGGATGCCGAAAACGCGTCGTCTCACGTCCGTTCCCCGCCTTTACTTGCCTGCCGCCCCGGGGCTTGTCGTTGGCGGCGCTGCTCCCGCCGGCACCGTCACCCGTGCCGCCGCAATGCGCTTCGGGTCGACAGTCCAGAGCATCCCGTTATCCTTCTGTTTGAACTGCAGCATCCGCCGACCGTCCACGTCCACGACCCCGACCAGCCGCACGGGCGGGATACGCGTCTGCGCCGGTTCGGCCAGCATCAGATCGCACTCTTCCCCAAACGCCTGCCGCAACTGCTGCGCCTTGCGAGTACGCAGTTCCGCGTTCAACTCATTCAGGCGGATCTGACCCAGGTTCCGCAGTTCGTTCAGCGCCAGCGAGTTGTGCTGTATCGCGTTGCGCTTCTCTTCATCCTTCTCCCGGCCCAGGTCACTCCGGATAACTTCGAGCTTCGCACCCATGTCCATCAGCCGCTCGCGACACGCCTTCTGCTCCTGCTCAAGCATCCGCACCACGGCCGTCGGATCGTCCAGTACCTCTGCCGCCGGCTTCTCCTGCGCCCACGCTCCCGTCGCCACCGCCAACGCCACCATGCCAATCATCCACCGCATCGCACCGCGCTCCTTTCCCAGTTGCGGCCCATCCGCAACTCTCTGCAGTATATCCACCGCCGCTACCTTCACCTTCGCCATCACCATCATCTTCATCGCTCCCTTCGCAATCGAGGACATATTCTGCGTTTCCCTCTTCGTTTCCGCTATCCGCTTTCCGCTTTTGCCCTAGCCGCCACCTTCACCTTCGCCATCGTCATCATCATCTCCTTTTATTCAATCCAGAATCCCGAATCCAGAATCCTGAATGCATGGTCTCTCTTCATTTCCGCTTTCCGCTCTCCGCAATCCGCTTTTCCCTATCGCTCCCTTCTTCAATCCCGAATCCTGCATCCAGAATGCACTTTCTTTACACCGAGCAAACAGAGGTAACAGAAAATGCGAATCCCTCTGTTCTCTCCGTTGCCTCCTGTTCAAAAAACGATTCTCCGCTCTTCCGCTCTTCATTTCCGCTTTCCGCTTGCAGTTTAGTCGCCGCGGCGACCTCTCCGCTCTTTTCTCGCCGCCATCTTCATCTTCGCCATCATCTTCCCTGCTCCTTTCAATCCAGAATCCCGAATCCACAATCCCGAATGCATTTCGTTTCCGCTTTCGACCTCCCGCTTTTCGCTCTTCGCCCACCGCTCCTTCCGACATCACGCCACTGTCACTTGCTGCTCCGCGTCGTGGCCTCTGTTTCCAGAATAAGCGTCCCCAGCGGCAATCTCTTGCGCAAATCGAACTGGTCCTCCGGCAACTGTTGATTCACGCGAATTGGTACATTTCCAGGCTGCCACTGGTCCACGAAGATCTTTGCCACCGACACCTTGGTGCGGGCATATTCGTTGGGATACTTGGCCTTCCATGGATAGCTCACCCTCCGACCACTCGTCGCGAACCACATGTCTTGAATGTGGATCGCCCGATCGATCTCAAACTCCATCACGAGTTGCTGTTGCTGATTGACTCCCATGAAGAACCGCTGACGCACCGGCAGAAATCCCCTCTGGCAATCCAGCCAGACCGACTGACGCAGTCGGCCGCCTTCATAGGCATCCAGCACACGACAGGGATGCCCCTCCACCATTTCCACGTCTGGCCTGAGCTTGGTCGTTTCCGCCCCCGCAATCGAGACCAGGCTGTTGGAATGGCCGCCACCTGGATCATCCTCCCACCCGGCATGCTGCATCATCAGGTCGTAATACTGGTTGTCGGTCGCCCACCCTTGCCGGCCGCGGAACACCAAAGCGCGAAACGCACCCGGTCGAGTCGTGCTGACCTGCCCGTCATACGCAACTTCACCACGGCTTGTTTCCTGCGGCCGGTCCGCATTATTTGTTGTTTCGGTGACACAATACATCTTGACGCCTTCAACCACGCACGCCCTATGCTCCAGCGCGACCTCATCGGGCTCTGCATCGACGACAACCACATGGAAGGTCACCGCAAAGTTACGGATGCTCTTGACCTTGGCCTCGATGGCCGTCTGGATGTCGCGCTTCGTCAACGCGGCATACGTCCCCATGTCGCTGGGAACAGGTGCAGGGACCTCAGCCGCCACCGCACCGGCCAGAACGCCTAGCAAGGCCACGATCACCGCCGCCACCTTCGCCATCGCCAACGCTTTCATCTTCTTCCTTCCTTTCACAATCCACCCAAACAGGCCGGAGGGGACGACCGCGAATTCCATCTTCTCCGCTGCCTTCACAATCATCCCGCTACTTGCCCTTCTGATCTTCACTGATTGGCCCGGTTGCGGGCACTACTTTAGCTTCCCTGGGCACGTTCAGATCGTACACGTCTCGGATAGATGGCTCACCGTAAGTGAATACGTTTGTGCGCGTCTCCCCACGATACCCACTGACTAACTTCTGGTATCGGCCGGTAGACGGATCAACCCAGATGTTCGTCGGATCCGGCTGCATATCGGGGTCATCAGCGTTCTTGATAGTAACTAGGTAATGGTCAAGATTGCCTTCCTTGGATCGGACAGCTTTGACGTCGGGGATGTTCTTGATCACCCCCATTGCCTGCAGTTTGGGCCAGTCACTTGAGTAAATGAGCTCGAATTGCTCTCGTAATTGCTGGGCCGTACGACTTAGTTTGCTTACAGTCACCTCACCTGTCTTGCTGTCGTAGAAATAGCGCAGACCCTCGGCAGGTGAATTGAAGACCACAGTACGATGGTCGGAGTAAACGCTTTCATAGATAGCTGCGTCTGTAACAGGATTAAAGTGCATGATGCACGTGTCAGGTGCCTCTCCCGAGATCTCCTGTTTTCTTGCCTCCGTTCGCGCGAACTTACTCTCAATGTGTACCCATTCAGTCTTCGGCATTGAGAAGGCCGGCGGTTGCACCTCCCCACCGTGGGCTCTCACCTGACCAAGGGCAATCAACTGAATCGTAAGTAACAGAGCTGTTCCCATGACCGCCGCCACCTTCACCTTCGCCCACACCATCATCTTCTCCGCTCCTTTCGCAATCAGCCCGGCCGTCCCGTTCCCACCCCCACCCCCAATCCCCGCCATCACCTTCTCCACCAATCCCGCCGCCCCACCCTCCATACCACCCTCCACCGCATGCGCCAGCACCATCGCCCCCAGACTCCCCGCCTCCACCTCCACTCCCTTCCCCGCCAGCTTCTCCCTCAGCTTCCCCACCGCACGATCAACCCGCTTCTGCGCTGCTCTCTCGTTTATCCCCATCGCCTTGCCTACCTCGCTCAAGCTCAGCCCGCGATAGAACCGCAGCACCACCGCCTGCCGATCCATCTCCGACAGCCCGTCCACCGCACCTTCCAGTTCACCCTCCACTTCCATCCAACCGGCCGTCCCCTCGCTCCGCTTCTTCTCCATTGCCGCCTCCCGTTCATGCCGTTGCCGGATGCGCTGCAGCCGCAACGCATTGGCCGAGCAATACCGCACCGCCCGATACAACCACCCCGCCAGTTTCCCCTGCCCCTCCACTCCTTCCGCGCCCCTCACCGCCTCCACCCCCGCTCCTTTCCGCCAATACATCAGGAACACCCCCTGCGCCACATCCTCCGCCAGGGCGACATCCCTCACGCGTCGCCTGGCGGCACAGAACACCCACCGGCCATGGTCCTGCACCACCCGTTCCACCGCCTCGCGATTCTCCATAGCTTCACCCATCACCCAATACATGTAACCTCGCCGACCAAATGAGACAAAAAAATCCCCAGATTGTCTCTCCCTCCACTAACTTCCGCTCCCCGCTCTTCCTCCCAACCACCCATATCAAGCCGTAACTCCTTACCCCGCCTGCCTTTCCGCTCCGCCAGCAAAGAAAGGTGGTAAGTGTCTACCTTGATGGGTTGTCGAATGGCCGCTCCCGGGGGGGCTTCTTCCACCGCACCCGCACGCCAATTCAGGACACCGACCGTTCACGCCGCCGATTCTCCGCCATTCTCGGCACATCACGCCCTGATTTGCGTCGGAACCTTATCTGCCCTTCCCCTCGACACCAACATCCTCCGCCCGTGTCGTAGCAGCCTGCTTCTGGTCAGCATGGGTCACAATCACCAGAGCAAGGGGCGTACTGTCGGCCTCATTCAAGTTCACGCTGACGACGGGGTACACAACGCGATAGCGATCACCGTTCACCGTGATCTCTACATACTGGTCGCGGTTGAGCGCCACGGTCATGGCGTTCCGATTTGCCACATCCTCCACCTGCAGCGTGATCTGGTCATCATTGCCATCGAGCATCTTGATCCGGCAGAATTCCTTTGTCTCTCCCGGCAGGCGGGCCGGCACGACCCCGCCCAGGCTCATGTGCGCCATGATCGTCCAGCCCTCAGGGTTGAGCGTCGATGGCTTGTCGATGACTCCCCAATTGGTCTTCTCCGCCATCCCCGCCTTCGGCTCAAAACGCTGACGTTTCACAAAGGGGTTCCCGGCGGCCGGCTGTGTGGCGGTTTTCGGTCCATTCCGAACGACCTGCACATCGTGCGCCCGCGCGGCATTGAGAGTCGCCGCATCCGCGCCAAGCTCGCGCATTCGCGCCTCGACCGCCTGCAGCGTACCCCTGACCTGCCGCACCTGCGGATGCTCCTCGCCATAACCGCGTTGGCGCAGTGCTTCGAGCCGTTCCCTTAGAAGCTCGCATTGGGCAGCATACTGATCCAGCACCGATCCCCGGGACTGTTGCTTCTCCCGGGCCGGCTGCGTTGATGGAACGTCCTCGCTTCCCTTTGCCGCTTTCACCCGTTCATACTCAATCTTCGCCAGATCCCTGGCCGACTTTGCCTGCTCATATTCCAGCGGCGATATGGCCTCACTCTGATGCAATTCCTCAGCCCCCTTTAGCCGTCCCTCTGCGTACTCATACCTCGCGCGGGCAATGGCGACGCGGTCGCCGCGCAACTCGGCCGCCGCGACATCGCGCTCAAGCCTCGCATCCGCCACATCGCGTGGTGAGGCGGCTTCAAACTTTGCCAACTCCTCGACTCGCCGCAGCCTATGCTCCGCAAACTCCAGCTTCAGCCGCGCAACTGCCTTCTGATCCCCACGCAACTCAGCGGCCGCAATGTCTCGCTCCAACTTCGCCTGCTCATACTCAAGTGGGCTGGCAGCATCTGTCTTGTACAACCGCTCCACTCGCGTCAGTCGCGCCTCCGCATCCTGCAACCTGATGCGGGCAGCAGGGGATTCTGCCTCTCCTGCCGCCCGTGTCGTTGCTGCGCCCTCTGGCTGTGCATCTCGTATTGGCGAAGCCGCTTTGGCCCCTTCATACTCCATCTTCGCCCGCGTCAGCTCCGCAATAGCATCCTGGTATTGCTTGTAGTCTACGAGCCCTACCTCAAACATCTTCTTCTGCAGCTTTACTACTTGCTCTGCGCAGGTCCACTGCGCCTCGGCCGCTTTCAGCCGGTCACCCTCCAACTCCGCGGCCGCCACATCTCTGTCTCTCTTGGCCACAAGGGGCTCAATTGCCGAGACCAATCCGGCCTTGAACTCCGCCTCGGTCTGCCGCAACCGGGCTTCCGCCGCCTCCAACTTCTGCCTCCTCAGGGCCTTCAGTTCCGGTGATTCGGTTACTGAAGACGCCGGCATTGTCGCCGCAGCGACGACCTCCCCGGTGTGCCCGTCGCCGTAGACAGCCAGATCAAATTCCCCAACCGGCACCCGCGTTTTCACCAGCACGGTGTCTTTCGCCGGCTTACCGTTGATCGTAGCCGGCGTCTGGAACTGCCCAGCGGACAATTCCTCGATCTTCCCCGAGCACACAAGTTCGTACTGGCCAAGATTGATAACGAGCAGGCTTGCGGCCAGTTCGTCCAGTCGAGCGGGCAGCATCCCTTGATGCGCCATCGCGTATTTGAAGCAGGCGACCCCAATCTGCCGCAGATCGGTCTCGGTCCAGATGCGCTGCAGGACTCGCGGAACGGGACGGCTCGCCGGCGCGGTCGCAGTCATCTGCCCTGCCGCCCTTTCATACTCCGCCTGCGCTTGCGTGAGTTCTGTGACTGCATCCTGGTATTCTTTGGACGTAGCTCTCCCGGCCTCAGACCTCGCCTTCATCAGTTTCACAAGGTAGTCGGCATAGGTCACCTGCGCCTCGGCCGCCTTCACCGGATCACCCTCCAATACGGCGGCCGCTACATCCCTGTCCCGCCTGGCCGCCGCAACATCAGTTGCAGGCACTCGACCCGCATCGGCCTGTCGTTGGACCGAAGTCAGCCTGTTCTCGGCCATCTCCAGTTTCTGTTCCCGTAGCGCCTTCAGTTGGGCGAACTGCAGTTGCTCCCCCAATTCCTTCTGACGAAGCGAGGCAGGTACCGCCAATGGCGTCACCTCTGCCTTGCCGTCGGGCGTCATCGGCGCCGCGTTTCCGGGTATTGATCCCGTGGCTGATGGCACGGTGAAGGCGACATGCTCCAGTTGGTCACTGCCGTATACACGCCAACCGCCGGACTCGATCGACTGGACGATCAGCGCCCCGTGAATCGCAACCCATGCTTTGCTGCCATTTTCATCCCGCAACTGCTGTTCCAGCCCAGTGAAATCCCACACCTGTTTCGAACTGTTCGATACAAACCTGACCTGATACGACTCCCACCTGAAGCCGAGTTCCCGCAGGCGCTGGGCGATCTCGGTCTCAAGCCGCGAAGCCGCGATTGGCTGCGTTGCTGCCTCAGGCGCCTTCGCCCGCTCATACTCCGCTTTTGCCCGCGCCACTTCCGCAACAGCGTCCTGGTACTCCTGGGCTCCGATCCTCCCCGCCTCAAATGATTCCTTCTTCAGTCTTTCCGTCACCTTGGCCTGGACTAAACGCGACTCAGCCATCCTCACGTTGTATTGCCGCAGCGCCGTTTGTACTGGTGTCTCAGATGCTTCCGGCGAGATGACACCCGCTTTGCTGCCAAGATTGTTCCCATCCGAACGAGAAGCCTGCTGCGAGCGAAGTTGAACGGCGAACGGCGTATGATACCAAACACCTTGCACCACGAATATCACAAGGAGAATCAGCGCGATACCCGCAAGTGTACCCCATCGCGTCCTGAGGGCTGCTTTCACCGCATCATTGGAACGGCTGAACCACCAAGATGCTGCATATAGCACGCCAACGATACCGGGCACGTCCATCATGCCACCTAGCCACAAAGTGCGGTCGGCTGCGTGAGTCGCCATGGAACCGATGAAGATAAGCGCCCACGCCCAGTCTTCGCGTTGCCAACCAACAACAAATGCAATCAGCCAAAGATATACACCGATTGTCTCGACTTTCCCTTCGGGTAACTGGGACCACGGGTGCGGCAGGTCACCTCCGATCAAGAAGGCTCCAAATACCGCCAATAGAAGCGATCCCAAAACTCTTGCCGTCCATCGGAGCATCTGGATCAGGGGGATGCTCCCGTCGTTGTATCGTGAACCCACGTTATCAGAGCCGCGCGACGGGCTCGCCGGACCCGCGGCAATCGTCTCCACTTCCGTCTTGAATACACTTGCTTGGGAGTATCGTCGCTCCGGCTCTCTCTCCATCGCCCGCAGCACCACCTCATCCAGCCTTACATCAATCTGTACTTTTCGAGATGGGGCCTCGATCTGTTTGCCCGGAAGTTCCCCGGTGAGCATCTGATAAAAGACCACGCCTAGCGAATAGATATCGGCCCGATGATCCACTTCACCCGGATGGTCCTTCTGTTCCGGCGCCATATACGCGGGTGTCCCCACCACCCCGCGCCCCTCCGTCACTCCCGCCCCCACCGCGTTTTCATTTGCGCTCTCCGATTTCCGCTCATCGCTCTTCCCCACAATCCTCGCCACTCCAAAGTCGGCGATCTTCACCACTCCATCTCGCGACAACAGAATGTTTTCCGGCTTGATGTCGCGGTGGACGATCCCCCGATCGTGGGCATACTGCAACGCATCGCAGATCTGCGGCACAATCGCCAGGGCCTCTTTGGGCGCAAGCTTCCCGGCGTTCAAGAGCTGCCGCAGATTCACCCCATCGACGAACTCCATCAGAAAGAAATACAGTCCCTCTACCTCTCCAAACTCATACAACGTCACAATGTTCGAATGACTCATCCCCGCCAGCGCCCGCGCCTCTCGTGCAAACCGCTCCGCAAACGCCCCATCCTTCGCCACATCCGGCGGCAGTATCTTCAGCGCCACCATCCGATCCAGCGACTTCTGCCTCGCCTTGTACACCGCTCCCATCCCACCCCGGCCGATCAACCCCACAATCTCCAATTCCGGGAACCGCGCAACGAGTTCCTCCGCCGTGGGCGCAGTCCAACGCCCCGCGGCTGGCTCTTGCGTGTAGCCAATCGTGTTGGTCTCCAGCCCGAGCTTCATCAGGCAGGCCGGACACATCCCTTGCGCATCGCCCGCCGAAAGCGCTGTCCCACAAGTCCTGCATCGACTTCCTTGAGCCATTAAAGGTCCTTTCGCTCAGTTTGCCTTCATTAGTTACAGAAGCAAATCCGGCGCAAGGTTACAAAAACAATGCAGGTCAATGCCGCACGCCCATCCCGGTGCAGTTCCCGGCCACCCTCAGCGGTGAGTCCGAAGGCAGCTCAGGAGGTACGCGATCTCCTCCTCCACCTCATCCGGCCCCACCACTGTTTGTGCGATTTCCTCTTTCAGAATCTCGCGGTAGCGGCGGCGAAGACGATGGCCGCCCACTTTGACTGCACCCTCGGTCATTCCCAGACGTTGGGCGATCTCGCCATAGCCTGCCACGCCCAGGTCGCCCGAGAGCCAACCCCTTAACGCTGCGAACAAGCCGGCCTTGCCGCTGGCGCTATACTCGCCCTGCAGACGCAGCAGCACCTGATCCAGCACGGCCAGCGCCCACCGGCGCTCAAATAGATGCTCGGGCGTCATCGCCTCCACCGGCTCCGCCGCATAGCGTGCTTCGGCATCCATCGAGTCCAACGCGATGATGCCCCCGCCGCCTCGCTTCTGGGCCGTGGACTTGTCCCACTCGTTGGCTACAAAATGCTTGAGGGAAGCCAGCAGGAATGAGCGGAATTTGCCCTTGGACCGGTCTACATCGGCCAGGTAGTCTTTCTCCAGCAGGCGTGCAAAGAAGCCCTGCGTCAGGTCCTCGGCTTCTTCCCGCGAGTATCCGCGCCGACGGACGTAGGCATACAGAGCAAACCAGTAAACCCGTGCCAGTTCTTCCATCGCCCGACGCGAATCGCCATCATCACGCCGGCCCTTGGCCGCCAGCACCACGCTCCAACGCGTGGCGACGAATCGCGAATGGGATTCAGAGGTTAGCGTGCCTGTCGTTGTCATCATCTCCACCCGGTGGCCCACTGCGTTCCAATGCCACCAAGTGTACGGACTCTTACGTCGATAGGCCATGACCCCGCCGGCCAGCCGTCTTGCGGCCAACCGAGAGCAACACAGCCAGTGGGATTGTGCGGGTTGAGCAGACCGGAGAGAGCGGTGTGACGGTCACGGCCGACCTGAAGGGCCTGCCGCCCTCAAAGACGCAGGGATTCCATATCCATGACTTCGGGGACGCCGCACCAGAGGCCTGGCCGAATGTGCGTCCAGAGATAGCCGACAAAAGGGACAATCGCCTGAAACGATTATGGGTTCAGATGCCTTGCAAGGAATCGCTCCATGGCCTCATAGAAGGCAAAGCGGTTCTCCTCATTATGGAAGCCGTGGCCCTCGTTGTCCTTCACAAGGTATTCGACTTCCACGCCCCGCTTCCGCAGCGCCGCCACCATCTGGTCGCTCTCGTCTTTGTTCACGCGCGGATCATTCGCACCCTGCGCGATCAGCAGAGGCGTCTTGATCCGCCCGGCGACAAGGGCCGGACTGGCGGACTCCATCTGCGCCTTGTCCTTCTCGGGGTCTCCGACCATCTCGTGCATCATTTCAAGGAAGGGCTTCCAGTACGGCGGGATCGTGTTCATGAACGTCAAGAGGTTGGAAACGCCCACATAGTCCACCGCCGCCGCGTAGAGATCGGGCGTCTTGGTGATCCCGGCCAGGGTGGCATAACCCCCATAGCTGCCGCCGTAGATGGCGATGCGCTTGGGATCGGCGATCCCCTGCTGCACGAGCCAGTTGACCCCGTCGGTGATGTCATCCTGCATCGTGCCGCCCCACTGCTTGAAGCTGGCCTCCCAGAATTTCCTCCCGTAACCCGTCGAGCCGCGGAAGTTCATCTGGCACACCGCATAGCCGCGGCTGGCCAGGAACTGCACCTCGGGATTGAAACGCCACTGGTCACGGTGCCACGGTCCACCGTGAGGATTCACGACCACCGGCAGTCCTCTGGCCTCCTTGCCCTTCGGCAGAGTCAGATACCCGTTGATCGTCAGCCCGTCGCGGGAGGTGTAGGTGATAGGCTTCATTTCCGCCATCTCCTGCTCCTTCAGCCACGGCGAGACTTCCCCCAGCAGCGTGAGCTTCCCCGTAGCCTTCTCCAGCAGATACCGGCTTCCGCGGGTCCGGTCGCTGGAGGTGGAGATGATGAACTTGTCCTCAGCCTTACTATGCGAGTCGAAGGAGACCTCGTAGCCCGGGAGCTGCCCCTGGACGTTCTCGAACATCGTCCTGGTTTCGTCGTCCAGGAAATGCCGCTGTGTCTTCCATGTCGTGAAGAGAACGTCGAGCAGCACCTTCCGCTTCCTTGAGAAATCCATGCGTTCCACATCTACATCGGGATGCTCAAAAATAAGCTTCCCCTCCTTCGCCGTGGCAGGATCGAATTCGAAGATGGCCGCCTTGTCCCGGCCACGGCTCGAGGCCACGTAGAGCCCCTTGTTGTCGAACGTGAAAAAGAGCGGGGCCACCGTCTCCCTGAAGTTCGTCGTGAGGATGGGCTTGAAAGGATCCTTCTCCGAGTCCCGGTAAAGAAGGGAGGAATTCACACCATCGGTGGCGATCGCCACGCGAAGACATCCGGCATGGTCGGTCAACCAACTGGTGATGTTCCCAGGATTCTGCGCCACCTGGCTCTCTGCGCCGGTATTCACGTCCACGCGGAACACGTCAAACACCCGCGCATCCCGCCGGTTGTGGGAGATCAGCACAAACTGGTCGTCATCCTCAAGGCGGTCGACGATCTCCGCTTTCAGCTTCGCGCCGGGGGTCAGGTCCTTGAGGTCCTTTCCCTCCAGGTCCACGCTCACCACGTGGAAGTTCTCATCGCCGCCGAAATCCTTCACGTAGAGGATCCGGCCACCTTTCCAGATGTAGCCCGCGATGTCCCGCGCCGTCTCCGACGTGATGCGTTTCTCGCTACCACCCTCGATCGGCCGCACGAAGACATTCAGCCGACTCTCATATGGCCCCAGCCAACTGAGGTAATTCCCATCCGGCGAGATGGCGAAGCCCGTCTTCTCCGGGTTCCGAAAAAAGTCCTTCAGCGGCGGCGGAGATGTAGTCGCCCCAACCGCCGTCGATGTACCCACAGCCAGCAACCCCATCATCAGACAGCTTGAAACGGTCCAATTCATGACTGCTCCATGTCGACAAAGGCGGAATCCAAGACGGACGTGTGTCGGCTCATCATATGCCGTCTTCGGCCACCAGCCCTGGATACGGGTCATGTACTGCTAAGCCAACCCAGGCCAATCTCTGCCGGTCGCATCAACCACCACTCTACCGCCCCAATCCACCGCCGCAAACAATCGTGACCGCAAATTCGCTTCCCCTCTCTCGCTTCCGCTCTCTCTCCCTCTCTCGCTTTCACCCCCCCTCCCGTCCTCTTGCCGCCCTCCGCTCTCCGGTTGCCCATGCCGCCTTCACCGGTTCACAAGACGACAAGTTCAGCATCGGGTCGGCTTGCACTGGCAACCCGAGCGACACGTCCGGCAGGCGTCCGGCATCCGGAATCGCCGTCCGGCACGTTGGGCAGGCTTTTCGTCCGAAACTATTTCTCCGTGTTCACGGCGCCCTTCGCCTTCCGCATCCCCATCTCCTCTCTTCAAATACTTTGTTTCCCAAAACCGTGCCCAACGTGCGCAACGGTGCCCAACGGGGGTTTGTGTGTGCCGGACAGCTGCCGGACAGAGGGGGTAATCTGCCGGACGGCGGCCCTGGATGATATCGCGGCCGATGTCGTGGAGAGGCAAGTCATCCCCGATATGCGCGGCCACGGCAATGTTCCCCGCCAAGCTGATGGATTGAGATCAAAGGGATCTCCTATTCCCATATCAGTAGATCTTATATTAGATTGGACGGGGGTATCATCCATGGCACCCCACCTCTCTCACCGGTGATACCCCCGGCAGTTGCACGACCTGATTCCACATCCATGCCCCGCTCGAGCGCTTGCGACGTTCGCGACGCCGCTCTACTTGCCTCATCGCTTCGCGACGCAGAGAATGTCATACCTGTCCTCGCCACTCTCCGATGGTCCCATCAAGCCCGAAAGCGTCGTGCCCCTCCCGGAAGCTGATAGCTAAAAGAAAGAGATCGGCCGCGCCGCCCCGGGAGCGGGAGAGGTGAGCACCTCTCCCGCCCAAGATCGCAAGCGAGCCGACGTGGCTGGCTGGCCTCAGCACCAGCAGATCAGGCATCGACCTGCTGGAACGCTTCCCAATTCAGCTGGCACTTCTTACGGATCTGGCAGACACGGGCAGGTGAAACACCCAAGCGGCCAGCCACCGCTCCCGGCTTCTCCCCAGCCGCCAACCAGCTCAGCACCCGCCGGTGACGACGGTTCTGCATGGCCACCCACTCTTTGAAGTCAATGACAAACGCCACATGGTCGGCGATGGACGCCCTGCGATCTTCCAGACGAAGGGTGTCGGCGGCGCCAAACGTGGCCGTGGTGAAGTGATGCTTCCTCTGGGCGTTGCCGGAGAGAACATCCTTGGCCGAGTCCTAGGGGATGCCGGCATGGCGGCCGGCACGCACCTGACGGACGGCGTAGCCAGCCAGAGGACCGGCAAACGCCCGATCGCCCTGGCCACGTGCTAGTAGCCTCTGGTAGCAAACCCAGGCCATCGCCACAGTTTCCTGGACATGATCTTCCTTCCTCTCCGGGGTGTCCTTCCGGAAGATGATGCGGGCGTGAGATACGACGTGGGGCATGAACTCTGCAAACACTGGATCCTGAGCAGTGAATTGAGACATGGGGGCTCTCTATGCGCATGGGCCACCCCTGACGGGGCGGCCGGTGAGAACGACCGCCCCGCACAGTGCGGAGACGCAGGAGGCAGGCTACCGGCGGTCAGCCGATGGCGTAGCCCTCTCATTTATCTTGACGTGAAAACGGGGTTTATGAAGCGATTCGGGCTCTGGGCCGAGCCCAGCGGGCTGCCAGGGCTCTCACCACGGGGTTGATGCCCCCCTCCGCGGGCACAGCTTGGTTCTGCATGAGAGACGCATAGACCGCCCGTCGCTCTGGGGACCGCCCAATCGCCCGTTCTGTATCAATCAATGCGTCCACAAGCCTTCGAACGCTCTCTCGTTGACTGCCAGGCAACAGCACGGTTACAAGCGCGGCCCGTACACTGCGATGATCATGATGTAGGCCTATCCATTCTGTGGGAGCCACAAATTCGCCAAGCCCGCGCCACATCTCGCCCTCTGATTGCGCCCTTACGATCGCAGACCCCTCAGCCGCAAGCTCTACCAGCCCTACCAGCCCCGCGACGAGAAACACGCCAGCCTGCCCCGCCGGGGTCATCTTCTCAAACCGCTCCTGAGTGATCTTCACAACCGCATACCCGCACAAGGAGCGCAAGATTGCAGCTAGTACCCGCATTGCCACATCGGTCGCATAGATTCAAGCAACGAGGCTGGGGGAGGGGCAAGCGAAATCGCGGCGCGGATTGGCGTTCACGATTATTTGCGGCGGGCCATTGGGGGAGCTACAGTGCTATTTGCACAAGCTGCCAGAAATCGGGTGTGGCTATCGATTCCTGACGTTTCTGGGTCACTCTATTTCCGGATCTTGGGAAAGGCGGGACAGCGTAAGATGCCGAAGAATCTTGACATGCTCAATCAGAATACGGGCAAGCGTCTCGTCGAACTCGCCAGGATTGTCATGCTGGACAAGCACGTCCCTTGGTTCCACCGAGCCCCGGTCTACATGGCGATCGTCTTTGCAGTTCTGGCCGCGTGCCTGCCGATTGGCTTCCTGCTCTCGTCGCAACCCGGTTACGCGTTCGCGTCGCTATGCTTGATGGGGTTCCTCCTGCTGGTTTCCATAGTTGGGATATTTTGGACGATCTTTACTTATTCGACCAAGCCCAGCGGGCGACCGGAACAGCGACAGGCGATCGGTGCTTCCGCACCGGGGCAGTCGACGAGATCTGGTACTGGAACACGACGCTTGGAATCACGATCGGTTGCGCCATTCCCGGCCGTGTCGACTCCGGAGTCACCAGGTGCTGAATCGGGGCAGGTTGGCGTGCTGACGGAGCAAGAGCGAGACGCTACGCGTCAGGAGCATGTTGTCACCGGCAATGAGACAGGAATTGATTTGGGCGACATCCGTCCGCTGGATCCATCGGACGTCCGACGCGCGCGGAAGTTCCGCAGTTACGATTCGGATGTGCCACCAGAGGTGATCGTCTGGGCCGGTCGGAATGACGAACTCGCACTCATGAGTGCGATCGACCAAGGCGTCATCGCCGTTACCGGGATTGGAGGGCAAGGCAAATCATCCCTAGCCGCCAAAGCGCTTGAGCAATGGCGGGAGCAGCACCGCGATGAGTTTTTTGACTGGCGAGACTGTCGGGAGCAGGGCGATCGGTTTCCAACACAACTAGCCGCCCTGATATCGAGGCTCACATTCGACAATGTGGACGCTAGCGCTCTCGCGGAAGCCAGTGCTCTGGATGTGTCGCGCCTCTTCTTCCGGCTGGTTCGCGAGTCGCGCGGGATGGCCGTCTTTGATAACGTAGACCACTACGTTGACGCGGAGAGCTCTGTACTTAGCGGAGCGATTGGCGTCTTCATTCAGGAAGCGCTCCGTAGCAGGACGAGATTCAAGATCGTACTGACGTGCCGCCCGCGATTGTCGTACGCCGATGTGACCTTTCGTGAGGTACCGCTGATAGGTCTGTCAGAGCACGAGACGATTGAGCTGTTCCGGCTAAGGAAGATCAGCCCCGCGGCAGCCTCTGACGCGCAGATCCGCGAAATCCATCGGTTAACTCGAGGGCACCCGTTCTGGCTGACCGTCCTGACATCGGAGCTTGAGCGCAGACCTCATATTATAGATGCGATGATTGAGCAACTTCACAAGGGGCAAGGTGAGAACAACAAGATTGCGGCCATGCTCCGACCAGTCTGGGGCACGATAACAGCGCGTGAGCGGATAGTGCTGCAATTTCTCGGCGAATGCACCAAACCCCTCACGGAAGACCTTGTAGATGAGGTGCTCCGAGAGAAAATCGGCAGCGCTGGCCAAGTCCGGCGCGCACTTCGCGCGACGGTAGCTTCGGGGTTGGTTTCGAGGAAATCATCGCAAGGTCAGCCCACCCTATACGAACTGCATCCCGTTGTGCGCGGATTCTTATGCACAGAGTTCGGGTTGAATGAAAGAAAGCCGTTTATCAGGCTCATCGCTGACGGTACTAGGTCCTACATAGGTCGCGTGCGGCAATCCAGAGGCCATACGATGTTGTCTATCGAGAACTTCGAATTCGCCGCACTGAACATCGAAGCGGATCTCCACTCCGGCTACGTGAAGGAAGCCGCCGCGTCGGCAGCCAGCATATCCGAGGCGTTTTCCGCGAAGGGGATTCTGCTAGAATACGTGCGACTTGCATCTGAAATACTTGCGGCACTGGACATGTCAGAGCTCGACAAGGACGGAGCGGAACCGCTCCACGCTTTCATAATGGACTTGATCGAGATGTACGTCGAATCAGGCAGGGAGAGCGATGCTCGTCAGCTCATCAAAGTGTATATTCCCCACCGCGCCAAGGACACACGCTCGCGGATCTTGTGGGAGGCCAAGTCGTGTCGGATCGAGTGGCTGCTTGGGAACTACGAGGAAGCTATCCGCCATGGTCGCGAAGGGGTGGCGCAGAAAGAGCTGTCAAAGATCGATACGTTGGTACAAGCTGACACTACCCTGCATCTTGCGCTCCGGGATAGTGGCCAGGTCGACGAAGCCCTTAAGTTCTTCACGCGAGGCGCGGATTTGGATGAGTTGCTAAAGTTGAGGCGCGATGACCCACATGACCATTCGTTCTACGGAAACATAGGGCGTTGCCTTTACCTCAAAGGCGATGTGAAGCGTGCTATACGCTTCTACGCGCTGGCTTGGTCAAAGCTGCTGGGCGACGAGAGTGCCACAGCTTCTGAGAATCGCGGCTGGGCTGGGCTGTGGCTCGGAGAGGCATATATCGACTTGAGCCAGTTCCAGTTAGCCGCAGCATTCCTTGCCCATGCACGCGACACCTGGAGTAGGCGCTTGCCGCTGAAACTCGGCAAGATTGAAACAGCGGCACGCCGACTGTCGAACGGTGCCGTCCTACCTGAGAGCGCGGCGGCGGATTTAACTCGGGCGAAGTGTGATCGCGAGATGAAATCGATATTGTAGATCCGCGTCCGCTGGGCTCCGCCGTTTGACTGAAGGGAAATTGGATTCCGCGACAGTGGGCTGCGGCTCCGAGGGTGAGGAGCTGCTTGTTCCGGGAGGCGCGAGCCATCAAATACTCCAGTTGGCGATTCGGGATGCCGATTTATATCACCGGGAGCCTCCCCCGTTAAGCTGCCATGTCGAACCGATACCAAAAGCCGGCCCGCATTGTGTCGGTCGCTAGGCCAGGCCCGTATCCTGCCCCCGCTACTTTCCGGCTAAAGGACGCCGGGTAAAGGCTGATCTGGACTTGATGAGAGTCTGGATCAGCCTCTATCGTTTGCACTTAGAGCCTGATCAGTTCTCGCTTTTCCTCGATGGTCCCGCCATCCAGGACACGCCCCAGATCCGCCAGCGCAAGCTCCACCTGCTTCCGCTCGCCGGCCAGTGGCTTCGCTTCGTCATACAGTCCCAACGACATGGCCGTCTCTGCATCCAAAGCCTTGAGATGGTCCGGCACCTTCGCGAGTTGCTGATCCAGATCCGCCAGGCGACGCGGCAACCATTCTCGCATGCCTTGATGACTGCCGGCCACGCGCCGCGTATTCATGCACCTGCCGATCATCCGCAGCTTCTCCACGTCATCCCGGATCTTCCCGGAGGCAGGCGGCGGGGGTCAGCAGGACGCCCTACGGGGGACAGATATGGCGTGCAGGCTGGCATGACTACGCTCCACCCCTACCGACTCCCGGGCCCTGCCGGCGAAGTAAGAAGGAATGTCGACCGGCGCAGGCGTGATTAGCCTTGCAGGCGACGCTCGTGCGACGGATGATCGTGACGTGAGCACTGCAGATCCACAGCAATCACAGGTACTCCGCTGGTGCGAAGAGATTGTCGGGCCCTGCACAATCATGCAGGAAGGCAGCCGCTCGCACCGGCGGTCATCGGTTATGCGGCTGCGGACGGCCGATGGACAGTGCTATTACGCGAAGATCCACCGCGAGGACGCCTTCTGGCACCGTGAGGTGCATGCATACCAGCAGTGGACCAAGGCTCTGGGTGACCGTGCGCCGCGCCTGCTGGGGGTGTATGACAAATCGCCCCGGGCCCTGCTCATCAGCCAACTCCCGGGCCGGGCAATGGAAGATCATCCGTTGTCGGAGACCCAACAACGCAATGTATGGCGAGCCGCCGGCCAGTCGCTTGCCCGACTCCATGACCTGCCGTCCGGAGGGTTCTTCGGAACATGCCTGCACGATGGAGGGTGCCCCGGCCCGCCCTGTCGCGATGCGGTGACGTACGTGTCGGCCGAGCTGGAATCGCGGGTTCAGGCCGCGGCAGCCGTTGGCCATCTGGACGATGCCGCGCATGCGGCGATCACCGTTGCCAGGGAGTCCACACCGCTATTTGCGGGCGAGCGTCCCGTGGCGTGCCACCGCGACTACGGGCCAGCGAACTGGCAGGTCACTGAAGTTGGCGGCTGGGTGGGCTTGCTCGACTTTGAGATGGCGCACTGGGATGTTCGCATGGCCGACTTTGCCCGTTACCCGGATTGGCAGTGGATGCATCGGACCGCCCTGCTGGATGCGATGTGGGAAGGTTATGGAGCCCAGCCTACCCCAGGGCAGGAGCGGCAACTGCTCTGCTTGCGGGTGATCTATGCCCTGAGCGCCATCGGCTGGGGGCATGCACACTCGCATTTCGCCTTTGCCGAGGAAGGACGCCGGGCGCTCACGTATCTGGCACAGCATTGCACGCAGGGCGGGCACACTCTCAACGTCACCCCCCTTCCGGCCGCGACGGCGATCCCAGAGCTTGTGCCGGCCACCGACACAGACCTGGCCGTCGTCACCAACCTCTCGCGTCTCTACATCTACGACATGTCCATGCACATGGGCTGGGCCTGTCCAGAGAGTGGTCTCTTTGGTGGCTGCGACGAGTTCTTCGCCGACTGGCGCGCCGGCCGCACTCGGCCGCACCTCATCCGCGTCGGGGGTGAACTGGCAGGGTTTGCTGCCGTCAAGCCGATGAACAAGACCGACGTCTCCTACTCCTACATGCAGGAGTTCTTCGTGCTCGGCAAGTTCCGCCGCAAAGGTGTAGGACGGCGCGTGGCACAGGAGTTATTCACCGGCCATCCCGGTCATTGGCAGATCGAGCAACTCCTGGCCAACACTCCGGCCGTGCTCTTCTGGCGGCGGGTCATCGCCGACCACACGTGCGGCCATTACACCGAACGAGTACGCCAGTCGCCCTGGGGACCAATGAACG